>Ga0335069_10002873_pt1 | contig 26294 bp, 23 predicted proteins | sample Lox_Sample_11_FD_206714 | JGI IMG/M metagenome (GOLD analysis project Ga0335069, IMG submission 206714) | Soil microbial communities from Loxahatchee National Wildlife Refuge, Florida, United States - Lox_Sample_1.1 | ecosystem: Environmental > Terrestrial > Soil > Wetlands | place: USA...
AAGGGCAAGCCGCTGGAGGAACTGCCCGGCGTCAGCTTCCGCAAGAACGGGCACATCGTCAACAACCCGGAGGGTCCGGCGATCGAGGACCTGGACGCCCTGCCTTGGGTCACCAAGGTATACAAGCGCGATCTCGACGTCACGCGCTACAACGTGCCGTTCCTGCTGAACCCGTTCATTTCGTTTTATACGTCGCGCGGCTGCCCGGCACTGTGCACCTTCTGCCTGTGGCCGCAGACTCACTCCGGCCACCGCTGGCGGCTGCGGTCGGCGGACGACGTGGCCAACGAGGTGCGATACGCAAGGGAGCAGTTCCCCAACGTCAAGGAAATCTTCTTCGACGACGATACCTTCAACTACCGCAAGGAACGCACCATCGAGCTGTGCAAGAAGCTGAAGCCAATCGGGTTCACCTGGAGCTGCACCTCGCGCGTCACCACGGACTACGAAACCCTGAAGGCCATGAAGGAGGCCGGCTGCCGGCTGCTCATCGTGGGTTACGAATCGGGCGACCCGCAGATTCTCAAGAACATCAAGAAGGGCGCCACGGTGGAAATGGCGCAGCGCTTCACCGAAAACTGCAAGAAGCTCGGCCTCGTGGTGCACGGGGATTTCATCATCGGGCTGCCGGGCGAGACGCGTGAGTCGATCCGCAAGACCATCGATTTCGCGAAGCGGCTGGATACCGAAACCATCCAGGTTTCGATCGCGCATCCCTATCCCGGAACCGAGTTCTACGATTACGTCAAGAAGAACGGCCTGATTACCATCGATTCCATGACCGACGAGGCCGGGCACCAGTTGCCCAACGTGGTGTATCCCGGGCTGGACCGCGCCGAGCTGGTCGATTGGGTGGAGCGCTTTTACGGTGAGTACTTCTTCCGCCCGCGGGTGGTCTGGCGCATCGTGAAGAAGGCGGTGTTCAATGCCGACGAGCGCCGCAGGCTCACCAAGGAAGCGCGAGAATACATGGCGCTGCGCAGCAAGCGGAAGAAGTTTGTTGCCGAGCACAAGGCCGCTGCCAGTCCGGCCCACGCCGCCAGTTCAGGTGACTAGCCGGATATGAGCGCTCCCCCGCGCCTCAGGACCTGGCTCTGCACCGCGGTGGTAGTCCTCTCCAACGCATTCGGCGACTTCTTCATGAAGCGCGGCCTGCCGGACAGCACCCGCTTGAGTACGCCGCTGGAGTATGTCACGATGCTCTTCCAGCCTTGGGTGACCCTCGGTGTAGTCCTGCTGGTTATCTGGCAGCTCTCGCGCATGACTTTGCTGAGTTGGGCCGACTTAAGTTACGTGCTGCCGGTTACCAGTGTGGGATATGTCCTGGTGGCGCTGATCGGCTGGGCCTTCCTGAACGAATCGATCTCGGTTACGCGATGGGCCGGCATTGTGCTGATCATGGCCGGGGTCGCCCTGGTCTCCGGCGGGAGCGCGCCTTCCACGGTGCACCGCCACAAGGCAAAATCATGAAGTGGCTGCTGGTGGCGCTGATGGTCGGCTCGACCACGGTGGGGGAGATCTTGCAGGCCGCCGGCATGCGGCATCACGGGCAGATCCACGATTTCCGGCCGGGCGCCATCGGGCGCGCGCTCTCGCTGCTGGCTCGCAATCGCTTTGTGATTGGATCTGTGATCGCGATGGCGATATCTTTCTTTGCGTTCATGAAACTGCTGTCCATGACGGACCTGAGTTTCGCGGTTCCGGTCTCTGCCATCACGTACGCCATGGAAACGGTGCTCGCGAAGTACATATTGAAAGAGCGGGTCAATGCTCTGAGATGGGCCGGCGCCACCCTGGTGGTGTGCGGAGTTATGTTGGTATCTCTGTGATCTGGCTCGCGCTTCCCGCCTTGGCCGCTGGTGCCTACTACCTGTTGGCGGTCGTAGCCGCCGCGCGCTGGAGAAGCCAGCGTGGGACCGGCTTCAGCCGGTCCACGAGCCTCCCGCCGATTTCCGTTCTAAAGCCGATACATGGCCGCGACCCGCGATTCTACGAAGCAATCTTCAGTCACGCCGCACAGGACTATCCCGAGTTTGAAATTCTCTTCGGCCTCACCAATCCGAACGATCCGGCGTTAGAGGATATCCGGCGCCTCCGCGAGGAATTCCCGGATCGCCGCATCGAGATTGTGGTCACGGAGACCGCTGCGCCCAATGCCAAGGTCGGGGTGCTGGCGGAGCTCGCGCGCCGGGCGCGCTACGGCGTCCTGCTGGTGAACGACAGCGACATCGTCGTCCACGCCGGTTACTTGCGCGCGGCCGCGGCTCCGCTGGAAGACCCGGGCGTGGGACTGGTCACTTGTCTATACCGCGCGCGGGCGGAATCGTTCGCCTCGTCCGCCGAAGCTCTGGGCGTGGCTACCGAGTTTGCTCCCAGCGTCCTGGTGGCCCGGCTCCTGGGAGTGGCGGAGTTTGCGCTCGGCAGCACCATGGTGTTCCATGCCGAACTCCTGAAGCGCTTCGGCGGCTTTGAGACGATCGCCAATTACATTGCCGACGATTACCAGCTCGGCTGCCACATCACCGGACTGGGGTACCGGATCGAGTTCGCCCCGGTCGTCGTGGAGACCGACCTGGGTGGGGAAAGCTGGCTCCAGACCTGGCGGCACCAGTTGCGCTGGTCCCGCACCATCCGGGTCTCACGTCCCTCAGGCTATTACGGCTACGTGATCACGCATGCCACGTTGTGGTCGATCGTGGCGCTGGCTGGGGGCCAATGGTGGGCCGCGGCGGTAGCGATGTCCCTGCGCATGCTCGCCGGCATCTGGGTCGGCGCGGGCATTCTGCGAGACACGGAAGTGGTGCGGAATGCCTGGATGATCCCCCTCCGCGACCTCTTCGGTTTCGCGGTGTGGGCTGCGGGTCTGAGCGGGAACAAAGTTCAGTGGCGCGACCGTACGCTGCAGCTCCGCCGCGACGGCCAGATCCACGAGGACGCGCCGGCGGCCGCGCTGCAAAGGTAGCATCCGCATTCAGTGGTTAGCCGCCTGCCCGCGCAGCACGTCCACGATCTTTCCCAGCAGCCGCGATTTGACCTCGTACCGTTGCGGACCCCGCGTGATGTACCGGACCTGCACGTCCAGGCCGGTCGTGCCGGGCCGCAGATCCACTGCCGGCCTCGCGGAAAACGTACGCGTGCCGTATTGTTTGGTGATTCGCTCCCAATCCTGCTCCGCGATCTGCGCATCCGACTCGGTCTCGGCCTCCACGATCTCGCGAATCCGGCTCGCCACGGCATAAGGATCGGCGCCCGCGGGCACCGTCACCTGCAACTCGTCCCACAGCCACTGCCCGGCAGTCGAGAAGTTGAAGTAAACGCCTTCGATCGCGTAACCGTTCATGAACGAGACGCGGCGGCCGGTCGGATGCCCCGTGTTCGTCCAGTTGCCCATCTCCAGCAACACAGTCTTGAACAGCCCCACCTCGATTACCTCGCCGCCCACACCCTTGATCTCCACCCAATCGCCCACCCGCACGCCGTTGCGTCCCATCAGCACGAACCATCCGAAGAAGGCGACCACGAAATCCTTGAGCACCACGGTGAGACCGGCGGTCGCAAGGCCGATCATGGTCGGCGTCTGGCTGGGTGGGCCGAAGATGATGAGCAGGACGATTGCCGCTCCGAAGATCCGTAAACCCAGCCGCACCAGGAATCGCTCGCGATGGCCGCGGCGCCGGTCGTGCTCGGCGGCGAAGGCGCGCCGCAAGCGATGATCGGCGAGCGCTACAACCAGCAGCACTCCGAACGCGACCGCCAGCAAGCGGGCCAGGCGATGCATCACGCCGGAGCGCCGCGCGTCCACGCTTGCCGCCCACGTAGCGTAGGAGTCGGCAAGCTGGTGACAGTCCTGGATGCGGCGGTCCAGCTCCGTGAGGGTCTTGCGCTGGTCGGAGAGCTGGCGCAGGCGCGCCAGCATGGCTGCGGGATCTTCTTCGTCTTCGGATTGGTCGTCGGCGTTCGCGTCCTGATCCGCGGCCGGCTCGGGCGGTTGTTTCTTGGCCAACAGCGCTTCCAGGCTGTTGTGCTCGCGTTCCAGGGCCGACGCTTTGGAAGCGGCCTGCTGGCGCGCGGCCAGCAACTGCGTCCGCCGATCGCTCAGCGTCAGCCACGCCTGGAACAGCCACGCCAGAGTCCCCCCGTCGCCCAATGCCGCCGGCTTCACAGGTTGCGATGCCGCCTTCACGGCATCGGCGTGCTGCTGCCGCGCCTGCTCGAGGCGCGTCCGCTCGTCACCGCCCTGCCGGATCAGGTCCTGCTGCGCGTCGTCCAGCTCATCCTGGTCGAGTTCCAACTGCGCTTGCAGGACCTCGAGCTGCGCTTCATCGCGGCCGCTTTTCGAAAGCTTGGCGATGCGCTGCTGATCGGCTGCGGCGCGCTGCTGCGCTTGCGCGATGCGCGCTTTGATCTGCGGCACCGGGCCGCTGGTTGGCGGCTTGGCGGCCGCCGCTTCCCGCACCGCGCTGGCGTACGCCTGGTCGAGCTCGTGATCGGCCAGCCGCGCCGCCTGGGCGGCCAGTTCCTGCTCGCGCTGTGTCTCGGCAAGCGTGGATACCTGCCGGGCGGTGTCTAGCAGGCGCCGGTCGATGGAAGATGCCTGCACCACCGTCCGCTCGGGAGGCGGCTCGCGGGTCAGGTAGGACGCGACGACGCATGCAGCCAAGCCGAGTGCGAAGATCCCGGCCACCACGATTCCTGGATGTCGAACTCTCATGACGCTATCTAACGAAGGTAGTACACTCGCACTATGAAACGCCTGGCTCTCGTCGTTGGCTGCATCGTCGCCCTGCTGCTGGTGACAGCCATTGCCATCCCGTTCTTCATCGACCCCAACCGCTTCCGCCCGCTGCTGGAGCAGCAGCTCACCCAGGCACTGGCGCGCGATGTAAAGGTGGGGAATCTCAAGCTCTCCATCCTGGCCGGCGCCGTGACCGCGGACGACCTCTCGATCGCCGACAACCCGGCGTACAGCCGCCAGCCGTTCGTTCAGGCGAAGTCTCTGGCGGTATCCGTAGAGCTTTGGCCGCTGATCGCGTCGCGGCAGGTGCATGTCACCGGAATCGCCATCGATCATCCGGCCATCGCGCTGATTCAATCGGCCGGCGGCGAGTGGAATTTTTCGAATCTCGGCCGCCGCTCGGCCGCCGCTCCCAAGCCCGCGGCCACTGCATCTTCCACGGGCAGCCTCGACCTGTCCGTCAAGCTCCTGAAGATCACGGGCGGGCGCTTCTCGCTGGACCGGAGCGGCGGCCGGCACAAGCCGTTGGTGCTCGACGACGTGAATTTCCAGGTGAACGACTTTTCCCCCAGCGCCGCGTTTCCGTTTACGCTCACCGCGCAGGTGATCGGGGGCGGCACTGTCAAAGTCGACGGAACGGCTGGCCCGCTCGACTCCGACGACGTTTCGGCCAGCCCTGTGCGGGTGAACTTCGACATCGCTAAGCTCGACCTGGTGGGCACCGGCGCGGCGCAGGACGCGCCAGCTCTCGCCGGCGTCGTGTCGCTCGCGGGCACACTCCAGTCGGACGGCAAGACAGGGCAGATCAAGGCCAAATTCAAGGGCGATAAGCTGAAGTTCGCTAGGACCGGGACCGCCGCAAAGCCAACGGTGGAACTGGAGATGGCCGCTGTTCGCAATCTGCGCACGCGCTCGGGCCGCATCGAACAGGGCGATATCCACCTTGGCTCGGCCGTGGCGCACCTCACCGGAACCTATGCCGATCAGAACGGCCTTACCTCGGTCCATATGACCTTGGAGGGGTCCAAGATGCCCATTCCGGACCTGGCCGACATGCTGCCGCCCGCCGGCATCGTGCTGCCCAATGGCTCTTCGCTCCAGGGCGGCACGGCGACTTTGAAGTTCACCATGGAAGGCGTTCTGGACAAGCTGGTCACCTCGGGCTCGATTTCGTTCGACAACACCAAACTCGCCGGTTTCGATATGGGCAAGAAACTGTCCACGATTGAAAAGTTCGCGGGGATCAAGGGCGGGCCGGATACCGAGATCCAGACCCTGGCATCGGGCATTCAAATGGGGCCCGACGGCATCGTGGCGAGCAACATGCAACTCATCGTGCCGGCGATCGGCACGGTGAACGGCAACGGCACGGTCAGTCCGGCGAACGCACTGGATTTCAAGATGGTCGCTACGGCGCACACATCCGGCCTGATGGCGGCGGTGGGCAACACGCCCATTCCGTTCACGGTCGGTGGTACCGCGCAAGATCCGGTGTTCCGGCCCGATGTGAAGGCGGTGGTGAAGGGCGAGGCAGGAAAGGCTGCCGGGAGCATTCTCAAGGGACTGCTGGGCGGCAAGTAGGGCCGCGTGGGGCGGACGATCGGTCTGTGTCGTCCGCCCACCGGCCGAAGGCCGGCAATCGGCGTATAGTGGAGTCTTACTATGAAAGCCATACTTACGCTATTGGCCGCGGCGTCGCTGCTATGCGGCCAGGAAAAGAAGGCGCCGCCGGAGTGGAACGTCTTCGTAGGCACCTACACGCGGCCCCAGAAGAGCAAGGGCATCTACGCCTGGCGTTTTCAGCCCGCCACCGGGAAGCTGACCTCGCTCGGACTCGTGGCGGAGACCACCAGTCCCTCGTATCTGGCGGTGCACCCGAATCAGCACTTCCTTTATGCCGTGAACGAGGTCAACTCGGGAATGGTGAGCGCGTTCGAGATCGACGAGGCCGCCGGCAAGCTGAAGCCGCTGAACCAGGTGCCCTCGAAAGGCAGCGGCCCTTGCCACCTGACGACCGACAAGTCAGGCAAGTGGTTGTACGTGGCCAACTACAACAACGGCAGCGTGGCGGCGTTCCCCATCCACGACGACGGATCGTTGGGCGAGTCCTCGGCCTTCGTGCAGCACACCGGGTCGAGCGTCAATCCGCAGCGGCAGAGAGGGCCGCACGCTCACGATACGGTCATCTCGCCTGACGGCCGCTACGTGTTCGTGGCCGACCTCGGGCTTGACCAAGTCTTGGGATATCGCGTGGACGCAGGCCGCGGCGGAATGGCCACCGAGGACCCGGCCATCACCAAGCTCGCGCCGGGCACCGGACCGCGGCATCTCGCCTTTCGGCCCGACGGGCGATTTCTCTACGTGCTGAGCGAAATGCTGTGCAACGTGACCGCGTTCCGCTACGACGCGGCGCGCGGCACCACCGAGGAGATGCAGACGATCCCGACGCTGCCCGCCGACTACACCGGCACCAAGAGCGGCGCCGAGATCGCAGTGCATCGCAGCGGCAATTACCTCTACGCCTCCAACCGCGGGCACGATACCATCGCCGTGTTCCGCATCGATCTCACCAGCGGCAAGCTTTCCCCCATCGGTAACGTCTCCACACGCGGCAAGACGCCGCGCGGGTTCGGCATCGATCCCACCGGCAACTGGCTGTTCGCAGGCAACCAGGATTCGGACAACATGACGATGTTTCGCATCGATCTGAAGACGGGCAATCTCAGTCCGGTGGGCGATCCGATCGAAGTCTTTTCGCCCGTGTGCGTGGTGTTCTCGGCGATCAAATGAATCAGGTCTGGTATCAGAACTGCGACCCTCTGGGGAATCCCTGGCTCTCCACCGTGGCGGCGGCCATCCCGGTGTGCACGCTGTTCTTTTTCCTGGCGGTGCGGCGCGCGCCCGCCTGGAAAGCGGCGGTGCTGGCCTTTGTAGCTGCGGCTGCCGTGGCGCTCGTGGTCTTCCGGATGCCGCTCCACATGGTGGCTGGCGCGGTCGGCAGCGGACTGGTATTCGGCTGGTTCCGCATCGCGTGGATCGTGGTGGCGGCCGTGTTCGTCTACGAAGTCTCCGTGGAATCGGGGCAGTTCGCCATCATCAAGCAATCCATCGGCGACATCTCCGGCGATCGGCGCCTTCAAGTCCTGCTGATCGCGTTCGCCTTCGGCGCGCTATTGGAAGGCGCGGGCGGAGGCGGCGCGCCAGTCGCGGTGAGCGGCGCCATGATGATCGGCATGGGCTTCCCTCCGTTCCAAACGGCTCTCTTGTGCCTGATCGCCAATTCGGCGCCAGTGGCCTACGGTGGGCTGGGCAACCCGGTGCGCACGCTGGTGGCCGTGACCGGCCTGCCGGAGGCCGATTTCAGCGCCATGATCGGCCGCATTCTGCCGCTGACTACGCTGGTGCTGCCATTCTGGCTGGTGCGCGTCTTCTGCAGCCGCCGCGATATGCTGGCCGTTTGGCCGGGACTGCTCGCCTGCGGGATTTCGTTCGGCGGCATCCAATTCTTCTGGTCCAATTTCATGGACGCGGCGCTGGTGGATATCCTGGGCGGCATCGGCACGCTGTTGCTGCTGGCCGTGTTCTTCCGCTACGTGTGGCAGCCGAAGACCGAGTGGCGCTACGGCGGCGAAGGCAAAGCAGCGACGTCCGGGCTGACCATGGGCCGGATCCTGCTCGCCTGGTCGCCGTTCCTGCTGCTGGCGGGATTCGTCGTGCTGTGGGGCGTGCCTTCGGTCACCAAGGTTCTGGATAAGGTCTCCTGGAAGCAGCCGGTGCCGGGCCTGCACATGATGGTCGTGCGCACCCCGCCGGTGGTGGCTAAGAACTTCGCGGAGCCGGCATTCTTCGACGTGTCGTGGCTCTCCACCGCGGGAACCGGAACGTTCATCGCCGGCTTGATTGCCGGGCCGCTGGTGGGACTTTCGATGCGGCGGACTCTGGAAGTGTTCATACGCTCCTTATGGCGCCTGCGCCTGAGCCTGCTGGCCATCATGGCGATGCTCGGCGTGGGCTACATCACGCGCTACTGCGGCATGGACGCCACTATGGGGATGGCGATGGCCCACACCGGCGTCCTGTTTCCCTTCTTCGGCACGATGATCGGCTGGCTCGGCGTGGCGCTGAGCGGCACCGATGCCGGAAGCAACGCGCTCTTCGGCAGCCTGCAGGTGATCACCGCGAACAAACTCGGCCTCAGCCCCATCCTGATGGGCGCGGCCAACAGCGCTGGCGGCGTCATGGGCAAGATGGTGGCTGCGCAGTCGCTGGTGATCGGGTGCGCCGTCACCGGCCAGCAGAACCAGGAAGGCGCGTTGTTCCGCGCGGTTTTGAAGCACAGCCTCGGGCTGCTGCTGTTGGTGGGCGCAATCGTCATGATGTACGCCTACGTGTTTCCGGCCGCGATCCCCAGCGGCCATCATTACTGGTAGTAAATAGCGCAGGCCTCCCGGCCTGCCAGGGAGCGAACAATGCGACGAGCGATCATTCTTTCCGCAATGGGCGCCGCGGCGGTAGGCGCGTGGCTGATGGCGCAACCCTCCGGCGACCCTCTGGTCGAAGGCTTCCGCATGGTGGAAGTGGCCAGCGTGAGCGACGCGATGGAGCAGTTATATGGGCAGCGAATGTACATGTCGCACGAAATGCGGCCGCTGGCCACGACCAAGTTCGCCGGACCCGCCGTCACCGTGCTGCTCAAGAAAGAAGAGCACAAAGAAGGCTCCGCCGCGTCGCAGGGCATGCTGGACGCTATCGACGCGGCTCCTCCCGGAAGCGTCTACGTGATGGTGCTCGAAAACGGCGGCGATTTCGCCGGCATCGGCGGCCTCATGGCCACCGCGATGAAGTATCGCGGCTTCGCCGGCGCGGTGATCGACGGCGGCGTCCGCGACACGCCGCAGATCCGCAAGCTGCAATTCCCGGTATTCAGCCGCGGCGTGGTGCCATCGACCACCATCAATCACTACCGGTTCGCGGGCGTCAACGTGCCCGTGACGTGCGCCGGAGTGCATGTCAACGCCGGCGACATCATTACCGCCGACGAGGACGGCGTGGCCGTCGTACCGAAAGCCAAGGCCCAGGAAGTTCTGAAGAAAGCTCAGGACCTGGACGACACCGAGCACCGCATGATCCCCTTCATCGAGAAGTTCCGCTCGATTAAGGAGGCCGTGGCCAAGTTCGGCAGGATCTGACCCAACCCCGCGAGGCATGCCGTGGTATCGCGAGATCTCGCGCGACGAGTGGCGCACCCTGGTGGCGGCCCAGTTGGGCTGGATGCTGGACGCCATGGACGTCATGCTCTACAGCTTCGCGCTCACCGCGGTCAAAGGCGAGTTTCAGCTCTCGGGCGCGGCGGCGGGTGCGTTGGGAGCCCTGCCGCTGGTGACCAGCGCGGCGGGCGGCATGCTCTTCGGCTGGCTGAGCGACCGCTATGGCCGCGCGCGGGCGCTCGTGTGGTCCATCCTCGCATTCTCGCTCCTCACCGCATGCACCGCGACTTCGCGCAGCGTGGCTGAGCTGGTCTTCTGGCGCGCGCTGGTGGGCATCGGGCTGGGCGGTGAATGGGCGGCGGGAAGCGTCCTGGTGGCGGAGACTTGGCCCGAGCGCCATCGCGGAAAAGCCATCGGCCTGATGCAGAGCGCGTGGGCCATCGGATACCTGCTGGCGGCGGTGATGGCCGCGGTCGTGCTCCCCGCCTGGGGATGGCGCCCCCTGTTCGCCCTGGGCGTGCTGCCCGCGCTGGTCACGCTGTGGATCCGCCGCGGCGTGCCCGAACCGGCAAACTGGCAGCAGCCGAAACACACCATCGCCGGCGCGGCCGCCGGATTGTTTCGCGAGCCCATGCGCCGCAACGTGCTCCTGATGGCGGCGCTGTGTTCCACGCTGCTGTTCGGGTACTGGGGCTTGTTCACGTGGCTGCCGGCCTATCTCGCGAGCCCCATTGAGAAGGGCGGCGCCGGGTTGGGCATCGTGCGGTCTTCGGCGTGGATCGTTCCGCTGCAGGTGGGCGCGTTCTTCGGCTACATCTCGTTCGGATTTTTCGCCGACCGCGTCGGCCGGCGCCGCGCGTTCCTTGCGTTCGTGTTGACCACGGCGGTGCTGGTGCCGGTCTATGGCCTCTTGGGACGAAGCGCGGGTTTACTGCTGGCGCTCGGCCCCCTGGTGGGCTATTTCGGACACGGCTACTTCAGCGTGCTCGGCGCCATGGCGGCGGACCTCTTTCCGCCGGAACTACGCACCACCGCGCAGGGCTTCTGTTACAACATCGGACGCGCGCTGGCCGGCCTGGCGCCAGTCACGGTGGGCGCGTTCTCGGACCGCTACGGGATCGGCGTGGCTCTGGCATTCACGGCGGTGTTCTTCGTGGCAGGGGCGGGCGTGATGGCACGCATGGAGAGCGGTTCCCTTGCCAACAAATCCACGCTTCGTGCGTCATGACTGGAAGTGGAGGTGAAACGATGCTTCTGAGCAGAATCCTGGCAGTGGCGTTGGTGGCCCTGGCCGCATGGGCACAGCCCCTGAAATTCGATGTCGCTTCGGTTAAAAAGCTCAATACCACCGGGCCTCCCGGAGACATCCCGCGCAATGCAGATCCCGCACCGGGGCATTTTCACATGACCAACGTCCCCATGCGGATGCTGCTGGAATGGGCCTACGACTTGAAGGATTACCAGATCAGCGGGCCCGACTGGATCAAGATCGACGAACGATACGAGGTCATCGCCAAAGCCGCCGGCCCGGCGCCCGAGTCCGAAGTGCGCCAGATGCTGCAGTCGCTGCTGTTGGAGCGTTTCCAGATGAAGGTGCATCGCGAGACCAGGGAGCTGCCCGTCTACGTGCTGCTTCCCGGGAAGGGCGCGCCCAAGGTGAAGGAAGTGGCGGCCGATGTCCAACCCACGGGACGCGGCGATGGAACCAGCGTGACTTTCGTCGGCCAACCCATCTCGCGGTTCACCTTCATGCTGTCGCGCCGCATGGACCGCCCCGTCTTGGATATGAGCGGGCTCACGGGACGCTATGAATACACCGTGGACACTTCCGGCCTGGGATTCAACGGTCGCGAGCCGGAGGTTCCGGGCGGCACATCGATATTCACTGCGGTGCAGCGGGATCTGAATCTTCGGCTCGAAGCGCGCAAGGAGCCGATTCAGATTCTGGTGATTGACTCGATCAGTAAGGTGCCGACGGAGAACTGACGTCTACTTCAGCACCTCCGCCAGGAACGCCTTGTCTTCCAGTACGGCGCGCAACCGTTGTCCGCGCCCGCCCTGCGCTGCGGCTGGAGCTTCGAGCTGTTTGCGGATCGCGGGATCCATCTCGATCGCTTTGCGGATTTCGGCCAGCGCAGAGGTCTTATCGCCCAACTCGTAATCCATCAGCCCGACATTCAGTTGTGCGTTGCCACTGGGCATGTACCTGGCTGCCTTGGCCGCGGCATCGCGCGCCTCCTTGTTTTTCCCGGAGGAACGTAACTGCTGCGACCACTGCTGATACAGCCACCCCTGGTTGATGTCCAGCAGGCGGCGCAACTCGGGAATCGGTGCGGGACTGTCGTCCACGTTGATGTAAATCAACCGGTCGTTGTTGATGTTGCGGCCGCGCCCCTTGCCCACCACCAGCATGGATGCGGATTGCTTGCCGCGCGAATCGCCGCCCGCATCGTCGCCGGCCTTGAGCGCGGCGAAGAGCTTCTCCGCCAGATCGCCCTGCGTAGATTCGAACGCCTGCACCATCGCCTCCGGCACCTGCTTGCCGACCAGGATGTTGCCCTGCGCCGAGCAGTTTTTGCCCTGGCGGTCGCCGGCCCAGCTCGGCGCGTTCGGACCCGTATATGCCGCGATGTTGCCCTTGGCATCCACCACGGCGACCTGCCGCCCGTCCTTGCCCGGAAATGTGTCGTCCGCCAGCAGCTTGTCGATCACCTGCTTCGCGGTGAGCCCCTGGCGCAGCAACTCGAGCCCGCGCGGCCCATAGCCCACGTTGACGTTGGCCTGCGTGGCCACGCACCCCGTACCCGCCTCGCCCCACGGCACCACGGCGCCGACGGAGAAATATTTGGACGCGACCGTGACGCCGCAATCTCCAGTCGCGGGATCGTAGGCCACGATGGAAAACGTGTTTACATCCGCCGCGCACAACGGCAAGGCGGCCACAAGCGTAAGCAGCGTACGTCTCATAGGGTTGTTATATAACGGAAGGACACCGCTATGCCGAAAACCCCTCTGTTCGCCCTGCTCGTTCTGGTCGCCTGCGGCTTTGCGCTCCAGGACTCCGGCGCACCTGCCCGCGTCGCCGACCCGTTCGCCACCGGCTGGATGCTCATGGACACCAACGGGGACGGCATCGCGGACTTCGTCGCTGGCAAAATCGTGGTGCCCGCGCACCCTTCCGCCGCCGAGAACGCAGCGGCTGCGAATCTGGCCGCACGCGTGGGCTTCGGCTCCACGGGCTTCACTCCGCCGTTGGTCGTGACCGCGGCCGGCGATGCCGGCTCCGGACCGCGCATCTTCGTCGGAAAGGACGCCGTGCCCGCATCGATGGCGAGTGAGGCGGCGGCGTTAGTCGCTCAGCTCGCGAAAGAAGAAGGTGGGATTTTCGAGCTGCACGGAAATCTGGCCCTTCTCGGCGCCGATGACGAAGGCCTGCTCGCAGCCGCCGATGCCTGCTCCGCCCGCGCGCCCTACCAGTGGCGCGTTCCCGGCGACCCGCTGAGTCAACTCGGCGACCTCACGGGTGTCACCTACGCACGCGGAAAAGCGGGCGTGAGCCGCGCATTCCTGCGGTCCGGCAGCGTGGTGCAATTGAATCCTCCCGCCGTAAGCCCCGCCCCCGCATCGCCCGCGAACGCCCAGCCCGATGCCGCCGGCAATCCTCCGCCGCGGCTCGATCTCGCCGCCCTCTACACCAGCCGCGGCCTCTTCACCGGAACTCCGCGCATGCCGGTCCCCTCTACGCTCGACTCACACCTCTACGTGCCTGCCGGCGCCGCGGGAGTTGCAATGGCCAATCTCGCCGCCCGCATGGGTATGGAGACCACCGGCATCACGCTGCCACTTGCCAGCCCTGCCGGCAGCGCCGTCCCCCGCGACGTTCGCAGCAAGGCCGTGATCGCCGGCGATTCCGCGTTATCCCGCGAAGCCACGCAGAAATTGCGCACGCAGCACAACGCCCTCGATCCCGGCGAAGGGGAAATCGACGTCGTCGACGACGCCTTCACCCGCCGTCCCGCAGTGCTGGTGTGCGGCGACGATGCCGGCTCCGCCGCCGCCGTCGATTGGGTCTCCGGCCACGCGCCGAACCTCTGGGAGACCGGCAAACCGTACCTCGCCATCGAAGAGATCCGCTACGACCTCCACCGCTTCTTTTCTCTCCGCTCCGGCGCCGGACAGGCCGCGGCCGCGCTCTATCACCTGGAGCGCTGGGCCAGGGACATCGCCCCCGACACCAAAGACGTGAAGGCCGAAGTCTACGCCGACGTCGCCGACCCGAAGCTCTCCTCCTTCATTGGCCAGGTCATTCCCGGCGCGACCGTGAAAGCCGCCAGTCTGCGCGCGGGCACCCGCTGCTGCGACGAGCTCCACTTCCGCGCGCCCGGCATCGAGTTTCAAAAACAGGCCCCCACCTTCGCCGAAGACATCGTCATCCCGTGGGAAGGCAAACGCCTCGTGGATGCTGTGCGCGCCGCATCCGCGAAAATGCCCCGCCGCCAGGAAGTCAGGCTCACCGCCCTGGTCAGCGAAGGTCCCGAACAACGGCGCAAGCTCGAATCGGAGTTGAAAGAACTGCTGATCCGGGCCGGCGCGGACCCGCAGCGCACCAGCGTCACGGTGCTTTGCGCCTACAAGCCCGGCTATAGCTGGCTGATGGACGACGTAGCCAACGCCCTCGCCGCCAAGCCAGTGGCCGGCGTTAGCATCGAGTTCGCCCGCAACGTCGACCCCACCGGCATGCGCTCCATGTGGAGCGAGGCGCGCTGGGTGCAGGAACTCTATCCCGTCGACGAGATGCTGGCGCGAAAGCTGAATATCCCGCTCGAAAAGGTCACACTGCACCAGTTCGAGCCCGGGTCCGGCAGCCCCACCTACCGCGCCCGCGCCTTCGATGCCGCCGGCAAGGAAATCCTCAGCCGCGAATTCACGGTGCCCACCGTCTCGCAGCCCTACAACGGCGTCCTTCCGCGCTACGAACAGGTGCAGGTGGATACCGGCTGGGTCAAGCTCGAAGCCGGCGGCAAGCCCCTGCTCGACGAGCGCATCAAGACCGACATCGAGGAATTCTGGGACCACTATCAGAACCAGACACTGCCCAAGGTCTGGCAGTTCGTCATGTCGCAGGTGCATGGCGAGCTGCGCGCCGAATTCGCGCCGCCCTTCGACACGCTCAAGCTCGACATCCACATGAGCGAGCCGGACTACAATCTCGACCTCGACCGCGAGCGCATCTCCAGCCTGGAAGCGCTCCAGGAGGACACGTTCTACTCCACCGACAACTTCATGGCCATGATGGGCGATCTCGAGACCGGCCGGCCGCTCGGCTACATCGGCCGCGTGATCCCCATCGTTCACCGCAGCGAAGACGGCCAGGACGGCCGCGTCCACATCGAGTTCTATGGCAAGCCGGAAGCGAACCCATTGGTCCGTCTGAGCTGGACCGACGCGCAGGGCCGCTCGCACAAACAGGAGCGGAATCTGCCGGCGATCGCCGGCGAGATGATGCCGCGCCTCGTGCAGGCCCGCGTGAAGGCCGGTGAAGACGGCGTACAACGCCTCACCTGGGTGATGCCCGCCGATTATCTCGACGACAAGTACGACGAGTGGCTGAAACTCGAGGGCCAGGACCAGGTGGACCGCAGCCTCTTCCCCGTGGAGCGTGCGCGCGGCCAACTGCGCTGGCTGGAGCGCATGCACACCGCCGGCCTGTACGCCGACGATCTGGCCTATCCGCACCTGAAGCAGATGTCGATCGAGTTCGAGCTGCCGCTCCCGGTCACCGCCAGGCCCGACACTCCGCCGGAGCGCGCCGTCGCCGAGTGGACCGTCACGGCGCCGGCAACGAAGCGTCCGCTCATCACCGACGTGAAGCCCATCGGCGCCACGCCCATCGTGCAGTGGGACGAAGCCATCAGCCCCGCCGAGAACGCCGCCGTCCTCTCCCGCCTCGCGCATACGCCGGGCGTCACCGTCTACTGGATGGGCCGCAGCTACCTCGGGGAGAACATCTGGGCCGCCGACATGATGCTGCCCAGCCCGTCCACGCTGCGCAGCGTCGCCAAGGAGACCACCACCAAGCCGGTCATCGTCTATTCCGGACGCCAGCATGCCAACGAGGTTTCCAGCACCAGCCATATTCTGAAGCTCGCCGAGGAGCTCGCCACCGATCCCGCCAGGCGCGAGGTGCTCAAGCGCGTGAACGTCGTGCTGCATCCGATCACCAATCCCGACGGCGCGCAGCTCTCCGTCGACCTGGCGAAGATCACGCCCGACAACATGCTGCATCCCGGCTATCACGGCTCGCTCAGCGCCGACGTGTCCGCCGGCCAGACCGAGACCGATCCGATCTATCCCGAATCGCGCACCCGCAAGCAGTTGATCGATGCGTGGCTGCCCGACGCCTTTCTCAACCCGCACGGCTACCCGTCGCACGAATGGGTACAACCGTTCAGCGAATATTCCGGCTGGGTGCAGAGCCGCCAGGGCGCGAACAACGGGCGCGCGTGGTGGATTCCGCGCGGCTGGTTCACCAGCCTCGGCTACCTGCGCGACGAGCAGCACCCCTACAGCAAGGCGACCGCGTACGCGCTTCAGGACCGCATCGTGGCCGCCGAGCGCGAGGTGCCCGGCCTGCTGCCGCTCGAACAGCGCATGAACAGCCGCTACGAGCGCTTCGGCCAGCGCTGGCAGCCGAAAAACATGTTTCAGCCGCTGGTGAACGACATCCGGATTTACATGTCGCTCAAGGGCAGCGCGGGCCGCGGCGGCGCCGGAGGCGGCGAAGGTGGAGCCGGCGCCGCGCCCGCGCCGGGAAGCGGCGGCGTCGGCGGGATCTCACCCGATATCACCTGGGATGCCGGCTACACCGAAGCGCCCGACGAAACCGCGCACGGCGAGTACATGAAGCTGGTGGCGTCGGCGGGCCTGGCCTTCGATTGGGTCCACCTGAAATACCTTGCCGACGGCGACCAGAGGATCACCCGCACCGGGCGCGAGGCGCCAGGCGGCGGCGTTCAGTGGCGCGTCGAGCGCGCCCGGCCGGTGCTGCCGAAGTAAGCGCTAGCGGATCACCGCCGCCAGTTCCTCATACTGATCGCTGGCGATCAGGTTCACGCCCGCCGCCACCGCGGCCTTCCACCGCAGCATCACGGCCTCCCGGCTCCCGAAGTTGTAAGTATCGCCCCAACCCTTGTCCTCGCCGGGCGCGAAGCCATCCAGCGTGAAGAAGCGAATCCAGTAGCCCAGCTTGTGCGCGTGATCCACGAGTGCCCGCAGGCGGCGATCGTCGTCGGGCGTCCAGTCGCCGGCCTTGTGCTGGCCGCCCTCCTCCACCACGAACCAGGAATTGTTCCACCAGCGGCGGTAGTTCGTCGCCGGCTGGGTGAGCAGTCGATCGGGCGGAAGCGTTGCCTGAAGGTGCTCGCGTTCCGCCCGGTTGGCTGCCTGTAGGGTGGCCGTGTGCGCCGACCCGAATACTCGCAGCCGCCCGCCCACCGGCACCTGCTTGAAGAAGACCTCTTCCTGCGCATCCGCGTCCTCGGTGAGCACCAGCAGCGGCTTGGGGTCGAACGGCGACAGGCGGCTGGGGTCCGCGGTCTTCTCGGCGGTAGTGATCCAGCCCTGGTATTCGCCCAATAGGTCCCAGACGGCTTGCAGCAGCTCCGGCTGGACGCTCTTGAAATCGAAGTGAAGGACGATGATCGGCCACCGCGCCCGGTCGTTCTCCGCCAGAGCCTTCTCCACGATGGGCCGCACCCGTTCGAAGAAGTGCGTCCGTAACGGCAGCTCGCCGCCCGTGGTTTTGGCGTCGTGCGAAACCACCGGCTCGCCGCGCGCCCAGGCGATGTCCTGCTCGATCGCGACCGGAAACGGCGTGCGCAGCGCCCGGTCGATGCGGTCCTTCCACTGGCCTTTGTAGGGATAGCAGTTGTGCGCGTCGGGCACTGGGCGATTGTGATTCAGGAAGTCCATAGGGCTCTGTTGCGCGGCCAGGGGCAGAACGGCCAGGATCGGGGCAAGCGCGAGTCGCATCTCTCGATAATAATGGAGTGCGGAGGGGCAACATGAACCGAAGACAGCTTCTTCGCTCGGCGGCGGCAATCCCCGCTGCCGGAGCCGCGTTCCGCGCCGCCGCGGCACAGCAGAAACAGATCCGGATCACCGCGCTCGAGACCGACGTCCTGAAGCGCCCTCCCGGCACGCCCACCTACGACGCCATCCACAAGCTGGGTGTCGATAGCGGCAGCGTGGTCCTGCGGCTCAAGACCGACGCCGGCATCACCGGCTGGGCCAGCAGCTCGTTCGGCATGATCGCCGGCGGTCCGCGCGTCGTGCAGACCATCCTGGAACAGGAAGTGAAGCCGGTCCTCATCGGGCAGGACCCGGCGTTCCCCCGCCGCATTCGCGCTGAGCTCTGGAAGGCGCTGGAATACAACGGCATCACCGGCGTGGTGCAGTTCGCCATCGCCGCCGTCGATATCGCGGTCTGGGACATCCTGGGCAAGAGCGCCGGCCTTCCCGTCTACCGCATGCTGGGCGCCTTCCGCGACCGCCTGCCCGTCTACTCCATGTGCGGCTGGTATTACGACGATGACGCCGATCTCTCGCACTACCGCCGCGCGCTCGAACAGGCCATGGAGCAGGGCTACCATGCCGTGAAGATCAAAGTGGGCCGCGATTCCATGGACGATGACATCCGCCGCATCAAGCTCGCCTTCGACGTCGTGGGCAAAGGCAAGCGCGTGATGGTGGACGCCAACCAGGTGTTCAACCGCAACGAGGCGCGGCGGCGCGGCAAAGTCTACGAGCAGATGGGCTGCTTCTGGCTGGAGGAGCCGCTGCCGCCGTACGACATGGAAGGCTTCGCCGGGTTGGCCCAGGCGCTGGACATCCGCATCGCCACGGGCGAGAACCTCGCCACCAAATACCAGTTCGCCGACCTCATCGCGCGCAAGGGCGTCGACGTGGTGCAGCCCGACAACCGCCGTGCCGGCGGCGTCACCGAGTGGATGGAGATCGCCGCGCTTTCCGATGCCTACAACCTCGAGCTCGCCAGCCATGGCGGCGGGAACACCAATCTCAACATGCTGCTCGCCATGCCCAACGCGATCTACATGGAGACCAGCGGCGCGCACAAGCTGGTCAACGGCGAGATGCTCGCGCCCGAAGAGCCGGGCATGAGCAGCGAAGTATCGGAAGCCGAGATCAGGAGGTACCGCGTATGAAACTGACGTTGCTGATCACCCTGGGCGCGCTCATCGCGTCCGCGCAGAATAACCCGGTGCTCGGGGAGGACGCCGTCAAGGTTTCCGAGCACGTCTGGGCGATCATGGGATGGCCGAACATCGGGATCGTGGTGGGCAGCACCGCCACACTGGTGGTCGATACCGGCCTGGGACCTCGCAACGGCGCCACCATCGCGCGCGTCGTGGCGAAACTGGCGCCGGGCAACAAGAAGCTCTATCTCACCACCACGCATTTTCATCCTGAGCACGCCGGAGGCGACGCGGGATTCCCCGCCAGCACCATCCTCATCCGCGACGCTGTGCAGCAGAAGGAAATGGAGGCGCACGGCCAGGAGATGATCGCCATGTTCGCCGGCCGCTCGCCGCAGCAGAAGGAACTGCTCACCGGCGCGACGCTGCGCACGCCCGACATCACCTTTGACAACGAGGCCGCGGTGGATCTGGGCGGTGTGACCGCGCGCCTGCTCTGGTTCGGCGGCGCGCACACGAAGGGAGATGAGCTGACCTTCGTCGAACCGGACCGCACGTTGATCTCGGGAGATGTGGTGCAGAACAAAGTCGTGCCCAACATCTTCGGCGATGGCGGCACGCCCGCGAGCTGGCTCGCGGTGCTGGACAAGGTGGCGGCTCTGAACGTGCTGCACGTCCTGCCCGACCACAGCGCTCCCGGCGATGGCTCGATGGTCGCGCTGGAGAAGAAATTCATCAGCGACCTGCGCGGGCGCGCCTTGGAGCTCAAGCAGCAGGGCGTAACTGTCGACGATGCCGGAAAACAGCTCGGCACCGAGTTCAAGGCGAAGTACGCCGACTGGCCGAGTATGAATGTCGCCGGCTTCGTCCGCAGCGTCTACGCCGAGCGCTAGTTCTTGTAGGGTAGGCCTCCTGGCCTGCCCCGCGCGCGGAGCGCGCGTGCGCTAATCCGGCAGCGCGAACAGGTACGAAGTAAGATTCTCCAGGTCCCCCTGCGGCAGCCGGTACGGCGGCATGATGGAGCCGGGCGACAGCGCCTGCGGGTTCTTAAAGTGCTCCAGCACCCAGTTGCGGCTCTGCCGCTTCGCCAGCCCGTTCAGGGGAGGTCCTATGCGCATGCCCCCGCCGTTTACCAGGTGGCAGGCGCCGCAGCGATTCGCCTGGTAAACCAGCGCTCCCGCTACGGCGAAATCCGGCGCGTTGTCCAGCGCGGTGGCGTTCTTCTCGTTCAGCTTCAACAGAAATGACGCCAGCGCGTTCAACTGCGCGTCGCTGAGCTGAATCGGCGGCATCGACGAACCGGGCCGCATCACGCTGGGCCGCTTGAAATGCGCGATCATCCAGGCGGCGTCTTTGTGGATCGCGGTCTGCGTGAGGTCCGGGCCGATGGCCGTTCCGCGCCCGCCGATCACGTGGCATGACGCGCAGTTCTCCTTGCGGAAATAGCCGATGCCCGCCATCTCCTCCGGAGAAAGTTGCAGCCAGTCCGTGGGCGCCGAGTAGTCCACCTGGGTGGCGCTCGCTTCCTTGGGCGTGGATTTTACCGCCGCGGCCGTCAGCCCGCCCCAACCGATCGCCGCCAGTCCCACGAACGCGATGGCCGTGGTCCGCCGCGTCACCCGGACCATTCTGGCGCGGTCGATGAACGGCACCAGGATCAGCGCCAGCACCGCCAGCCCGGGCAGCACCACGCTGCCCACTATTTCCAGCGGACCGCTGAACAGTTTGAGCGTCTGGAACAGAAACAGAAAATACCATTCGGGGCGGGGAATGTAGGCCGTGTCGGTCGGGTCGGCGAGTTGTTCCAGCGGCACCCGCACCGCAACCGCCATCACGAACAGAATGGCGAATGCGATGAAGATGGCCACCGTGTCCTTGAACACCTGCACCGGGTAGAACTGCTTCCTGGGAAGCTGCTCATCGCCGGGCGCCGGCGCCACGCCGTGTTTGCGCACCAGGTACACGTGGATCGCGATCAGCAGCAGCGTGGCCGGCGGCAGCAGAAGCACGTGCATGCCATAGAATCGTGCGAACGTCACCACGCCGACCGCACCCTCGCCGCCCAGCAATCGCGCCAGATACGGACCCACGGCCGGTGCCTGCCCCGCGATCTGCGTGGTCACCACGGTGCCCCAATAAGCCCGATTGTCCCAGGGCAGCAGGTAGCCGGTGAGCCCGTAGGCCAGCGTGACCAGCAGCAGCACCACTCCGACCATCCACGTGGCTTCGCGCGGCTTCTTGTACGCGCCGTACAGAAACACCTGCACCATGTGGAGCACCACCACCACGATCATCATGCTCGCGCCCCAGTGGTGCAGGCCGCGGATGAGCCGTCCGCCGGTGAGCTCGGTCAGAATGTAACGCAGGCTGTTGTAGGCGTCGCCCGGCGTAGGCGCGTAGTTGAATGCCAGCAGCGCGCCCGTGAACGCCTGCACCAGGAACAGGAAGATGGCCGCGCTTCCGAAAACCTGATGCCAGCCGCTGGATGCCGGGATTTCCTCGTACAGAAACTGGCGCACGGCGGTGCGAATGCCGGTCCGGTTGTCCAGCCAGTCGTTGATGCCGTTCCAGCGCCGCCTCATGCCTTGTGTTCCCCGCCACCCTGGTTGAGCCGGCCGATCAACAGCCTTGTGCCTTGCAGCCTGGTTTCATAGCGGTCGAGCGGCCGTGGCGCCGGTCCGGAGACCACCTTACCGTCGACCGCGAACAGCGAGTTATGGCACGGGCAGAGGAACTCGCTCTTGGCGTCGTCCCAGTGGTACGCGCATCCCAGGTGGGTACACTGCGGACCAAAGGCCGTGATGCCGTTGGCGGCGTCCTTCACCACCCACGCGGTGCTCTTCTCGCTGATCACTTTCCAGCCGTCGACGCGGTTCTTGCGGAAGGCCATCTCCACTGGGACATTGGGCGTCAGCCGCGTGATATCGCCGACGTCGACCCATTCCTCGGCCTTGCGCACCTTGGGCGGAAACAGCAGGTAAATGAGGGCAGGCACGCCCAGGGCCGCCGATATCGCTCCCCAGAGGCCGTAGATCGCACCGACGAAGAAGCGGCGCCGCGAGGTCCCCTCGGCCTCACTAGAATGGATAGCCTGCACGTCACCATGCTAAACGGGACCCGCGGCCGAATTATTGCCTAATTGTATAGAGTTTGCAAATTTTGCGGGCCGCCGGCCTACTTCATCTCCGGACTGTTGGCCGTCGCCGGTTCCTGCCCGTAGTTTTGGCGTATGGTCATGCTTTGGTCGGAAAAGAACGTGCGGCTGCCGGTGACATTGAACGTCTCGGGCACCGCGCTGACGATGTATCCACCCTGGTTGCCCGTGACCGTGAACTTGTATCCGCTCTTGAGGCCTCCGGACAGGTCGCTGCCGATCAGGTCGGCGGCGGCGGGACCGGCGGCGCCGCTCGCCGGTGGTCCGAGCTCCGTAAGCGACACGGCGTACTTGCCGAACTGGGAGTAATACTGCACCTCCGCGGTGTGGATGGTTTTGATGGCGGCGACAGCGGCGGTCTCCTGCGAGTACATGCGCGCCCGGCTCAGGCGAGGGGCCGCGATCATGATGATGATCAGGATAATCGTGATGACAATCAGCAGCTCGATCAGGGAGAAGCCGCGGCGGCGGTCCTTTAGCGTGAACATACAGTTCTTCCCTTCTATTCTATGACGCCGCAAAGCGTGCAAACGTGCATGCGACGTGGGACAGGCTTCAGAGCCTGTCCAGGGCCTGCCCCTTCCTACTCAATCACTCCATTCCTCACCGCAAACCGCACCAGGTCGTTGATGCTGTGCAGGTTCAGCTTCTCCATGATGCGCCCGCGATGCGCGTCCACAGTGTACACGCTCAGGTTCAGCACGCCCGCGATCTCCTTGTTGGTCTTGCCTTCGGCGAGCATCTGCAGCACCTCGCGCTCCCGGCTGGTCAGCAGGTCGATCGGATTGGTCACGTGCCGGCGGTAATCGTCCAGCACCGCGTTGGAGACCGCGGGGCTCAGGTAGCTTTCACCGCGGGCCACCGCGCGGATGGCGCTCACCAGGTCTTCCGCGCCCGAATCCTTCAGAAGGTACCCTCGCGCGCCGGCGCGCAGAATCTCGCGCACGTAAACGGAATCCTTGTGCATGCTGAGCGCGATCACGCGCGTGTGCGGTGCCGAGGAGGCCAGCCGGCGCGTGGCCTCGATGCCGTTCAGCTCCGGCATGGCCACGTCCATCACCACCACGTCCGGCCGCGATTCCTCGGCCCTTTCCGCGGCTTCGCGGCCGTTGGCGGCTTCGGCCACGATCTCCATGTCGGGCTGCGCGCCCAGCAGCATCTTGAAGCCCTGCCGCACCACGGCGTGATCGTCAGCCAGCAGGATGCGAATTCGTTTCATGTTCGAGCGGCACCCGCACTTCAATTACAACACCCTGGCCCGGCCGCGAGCGCACGCTCGCGTCGCCTCCCGCGCTTCGGGCCCGCGCCCGTATCCCGATCAGTCCCATCCCGCGGCCGTTCGCCGGCGCCGCGGGCAGCCCGCGCCCGTCGTCCTGAATGGAGAGCCGGATCTCGCCGCCCTCGCTCTTCAGTTGGATGCTCGCGTGCGCCGCGCCGGAGTGCCTCGCGACGTTCGTAAGCCCCTCCTGCGCGATGCGGAACAGGTGCGTCTCGGTTTCGTCGGGCAGGCGCCCGGAGTAGCTCGAGTTAACCGTGACTTCGATTCCCGTGCGCGCCGAGAATCCCTCCGCCAGCCATCGCAGGCCCGCTTCCAGTCCGAAATCGTCCAGAATCGTGGGCCGCAACAAGTGCGACATCTGCCGCACATTGCCGATGGCCTCGTCCACCAGCCTCACGCAGTCCGCCACGCGCGGCTCCGGCGAATTCATCGCGGTCAGGTTCGTCTTCACCGCCGTCAGCGACTGCCCCAGCTCGTCGTGCAGCTCGTGCGAGAAGCGGCGCGCCGTGGCTTCCTGGTTCTCCAGCATCTGCCAGGAGACGCGGGCGAGCTCCTCGGTCTGCCACTCCATCCGGCGCACGAGCTGCGACACCACGCGCACCGTGGCCACGGTGAAGATCAGGGCCAACGCCACGCTGCCTCCGGCGAACGCCACCGAGATGTCGGAGAGCCGCGCCGTGCGCCGGTCGATCTGTTCCTGCGCCTGGTTGAGTTTCTTGTACTCGGCTTCCAGCAGGCGCGCCACTACGCTGGTAAAGGCCTCGTGATAGCGGAAAAGGTCCAGGGACGAAAACGTCTCGGGGTTCTCCGCCGAAAGCAGGCGCCTCACCTCGTCCGAAAATGCCGTCGACGACTGGTTCAGGCGCTTCCATAGGTCGCTTTCGGCGGTGGAGGCGCCTTCGGCCGAGATGCGCCCGATGTCGCGGTCGGCCTCTTCCACCTGCTGCAGGATGTGCTCGGAATCGACCGATTCCGGGTCGCGCGCCAGCACGCTGAAGACCTCTCGCAGACTGGTCTGCTGGCTGTGCAATTCGTCGATCAGGCGATTGGTAACCGATTGCTCCTTGAGCAGGTTGCTGGCCTCGAGCTGGATGCTCTGAATGTTCCGCAGTCCCACGATCGCCGCCGCCACCAGGAGCAGAATCACCAGCGCGAAGCCCGCGATCAGGACGCGGAAGATGTTGCGGCTGGTGATAGGCCGGGGAGCCATGTCGCCTTCAGTATCGCGCGTGGGCCGAGGAACGGCTATAGCCCGAATCAGCCCAATTTGGCGGCCTTTCCAGGCTAAGAAATCTTAACCGGGGGCACCCTGAATTGGGGGCCGGGATTAGCCTGCGCGGGCGATCGTGGATTTTTCCTGGATACCGCAAGATGAAACTGTGAGCGGGCAGAAAGGCCCGCAGGGAGAAAAAGAAAATGAAAACGAGTCTGTTTACAATTGCCCTGGCAGTAGCCACGATGGTCCCGGTGTTCGGCGCGCAGCAGAGCCCGGCGACGCCCGCCAAGCCCGACGCCAACGCGCAGAAACCGGCCGCCACGGCCACCACCAAGAAGCATCACAAGAAAGCGGTGAAGAAGAACACCACTGCTCCCGCCGCGGCCGCCAAGCCGTCCGGCAGCAAGTAGCACCGTGAGCACCGTGGGGCAGGTTCCCAACCTGCCCCGCCCTCATTCAATCCTCATTTGCACCACGATCGACCCGCACCCGCAGTCCAATCCCAACTCCGCTGTACACTCCTTCGCGTCGGGCAAGCGACCGGCCGGCGCCGGCATGGAAAGCGAGAACAGGCCATCCGGTTCCATCCGGCTGACCGTCGCTCCGCAAATCATGTTGGCCATTTCGGCCAATACGGCGGCCACGCTGTCCGGCGCCATTTCTTCGGACTCCATACCCAGGAAGGCGGGCGCCAGCACTTCCGCGGCATCGTGCCCGGCAGCCATCGTCAGGCTTCCTTTCAAAGGTCCGGTGAATTTCACCTCCATGCACTCCAGTTGCTCGCGCTGGTCTTCGCTCAAACCCTCGTCCAGTGATGGAATCAATGAACACATGGTCTCCAGAACCGACCGCGTCGATTCCGCGAGCTGTTCCCGCAAACGGCCCTGATCACGCATGCAAATTGCCAAGAACACGCTCCACTTCGTTACGGAGGGTCTCCGCGGTGAACGGCTTCGCCAGGTACCCCCTGGCTCCGGCCGCCTCCATGCGGTTGGCACGTGCCCGCGTGGAATCCGTGGAAAGCACGATGACCGGAATATCGCGCAACGCCGGATCTTCACGAAGATGTCCCACCAACTCCTCGCCGTCCATCACGGGCATGTTGATGTCGGTCAGAATCAGCGCGGCCGGCGCCCGCCGGACCATCTCCAACGCCTCGCGTCCCGTGCCCGCCGCCATGCATTCGAACGGCAATCCGGCGGCGGCAACGATCCGCGCAACCAACCGCCGAATGGCAGGCGAATCGTCGACAACCAGCAGGCGCTGTGGCACTGGCACTTCCTCCACTCAATCTTTTCGGCCGTGCTGGGCGTTTCTAGAGCTTGCTGAGGCGCTTCTGCGCCAGCCGGCTCCACTTCGCGGTGAACCGCCGGCGGTACCGCGGCGCCGTCCGGTCCGCCTCCATCGCCCGCGCGTAGTATCCGCGTGCCTTCGCCGCATCCCCGAGCCCTTCCATGGTCTGGCCGTAGTAGTACAGACCCTCCGGGT
>Ga0335069_10002874_pt1 | contig 26291 bp, 55 predicted proteins | sample Lox_Sample_11_FD_206714 | JGI IMG/M metagenome (GOLD analysis project Ga0335069, IMG submission 206714) | Soil microbial communities from Loxahatchee National Wildlife Refuge, Florida, United States - Lox_Sample_1.1 | ecosystem: Environmental > Terrestrial > Soil > Wetlands | place: USA...
CCTAAGCTCAAGATCAGTTAGTAATTTCCTGGATTGAAGAAGTTCGTTAAACTCTTTTTTCCAGAGAGGGTCTGCGCGATTCCCTTCTTTCTGCAGACGCAGAATTTGTTCTTGTATAGTCTCCATTGAATCTCCAAAAAAGAGCCCACCCTGAAAGGAGCAAAGGGTGGGCTCTACACGATCAGAACAGCGTCTGGTTCGCCGCAGCCGCTTCGGGCTGAGTTGCCGCTACTGGCGGCTTAGCTGCTTCTGATTCCGCCTTTTCTTTCTTCAGCTTCTGAATACGTCCTTTCACGTAGGCCACAATCCCTTCGGCAGTCGGAGGGGACACATTCCTAGCAAGCTTCATCCGGTTTTCTTCGCTATTTGGAACCCCCGTGAGTCCTGCGAGTTCCTCAACGTACTTAATGACCGTCGGATTATTCGCACGCTCCTTAAGCGCCTCTTCCTCAGAAACTGCGGCTTCCGGGGAAGTGAGGGCTGCAACCGGCTCCGGACCCGTAAGCCCCTGCGGGGCATCAGGAGAAGGAAGATTGAAGTTCAACCGGATACTGCCAGTCCTCAAGCCCTTCAGTGCCGCTAGATCATCTGGCCTGATCTTCTGCTTAACTTCCTCAGGAACGTGATCCCACGGAATGTAGTCCATATGAATCACCGCCTGATCTCGGTTATACTTCTTGGCCTTCGCCATATCCGTATACGAAATTGGAACGATCTTTTTAGAGAGCTTAAAGATCTGCCCAGCCAGTTTGCCAGCGGAGGCTAGAAACCCCTTCTTGATGGCGCTATCCACATTTACCACGGCGTTAATCGAAGTGTTATCCAAGGTAAACACGGAGCCCATCGAGTATTGAGGAATAATCATGTCCAAAAAGAAGTGTTCTCCGCACTTACCCTCAATATACTGCGGGCACGTTTTGTAGAGACACTGCCGCTCCCGCGCCTTGGGCCAGGTGGGGTGTGCATTTTGCTTGACCCCAGGGGCGTCCCCGAACGAGAGGTAGGCAGCGATCTGCTTACCTGGCTCATGAGTAGAGACACACATGAGTTCATTCCGGGTGTACCATCTGAGGCTGGGACGAAAGAAGCGATCTACATCGTTGGTGGGAACCGTGAAATAGATCTCCTTCGGATGTTCCCCCAGGATGGGAATGAGTTGGGGGGCATCGTGAAGAAGAAAATGCGGGGTGTTGTCCATCTTCCCGCTTTCTTCATCCCGAGTCCCTGCCCTGATTTTGCCATCACGGCGAAAGTTCACATTATCGGTAAGTCCAATAATCATAGTGTGTCTCCTTTAATAACCTATACCGCAAAACAGAACGATTTGTCACTTAAAGCGACATTGAATTCCGCCGTAAGAATAACAGATTATCTCGTCATTTTCACAGCGTGTATACGCACCGCCAACGGTCCAGCAACGCATACTATAGTCAATGGGTTTGGGTGACGGGACCGCCCTGGGCAGAGTCCTGCAAGTACCGTCTGTACTGCAATAGAGATCAATCCCCAGCGAGCCGTAAGTAACCTCGGGCTTGACTGTGATTACCCCGTGGTTTTGCTCCATGTCGTATTGCCACTTATCAAACGTCATGTCTGCGGCTGCCGTTTGTGCCAGAAAAAGCAGAAGAAAGATTTTCATACTAATAGAGCTTTCCGCCATGTCGATAGGAGCGGCTATCGTTGTACTTCATCTTCATCTCGATGGCTTCGCCAAGATCCCAGCCTCTCTGACCGCAGTAGTCCATGATGCGAATAACTGCATCAGCAAGTTCAATGAGTTCGCCTTCGGGCTTAAGATTATCCTCATTTGCCCACTTCCAAAACTGCTCATTAGAGGGAGTAATTTTCGTTCCTTCTTTGCAGAAGTACACCGGAGGTGTTTCTTTGCGTGCTTCCTCGGTCGCTTCCGCAAGTTCTGTCACAACCAACATGTGCATAGTTGGTGGCGTGCGGTTGGGGATTGCCCACCAGCCTTTATTTACCGCCCATTGATGGATCTCTTGAGTCTTCTTCGCCATCTCGTCTTGAAAATTGCTCATCTGAATCTCCGTCTATATTTCGTTTAAGCAAGCACCTTTGGCAGGTAACGTCTTTCCAGTTAGGTGAGTATTGTAGCGGGGTTTTACGGCGGCGCTGGGTAGCGCGGCACCACATGAATACTCCGGATAAGGACCGATGGATTGCCGGTCGGCTCATTCTTTAACCTGAAGGTTAACTCTCCCAAGCGACCCCTCGGTCATCCTGAAATCCAGGTCCATATCATCCACGGCTATATCGGGTTGAAAGGAGCCTTTCATGACAACCTTGGCACCCATCAGCCCAAGCTTATCCCTCCAATGCCGGGCATACTCGATGCCCCCTCCTGACCAGATATACATCTCGCACCCGAACTTCTCTAAAATTCTGTAAAGCTCAATAACATCGTATCGGGGAGTGTCTGGTTTTTCTCCCATTTGGTGAATAAGCGTCCCATCGACGTCCCAGGCTATACGGACGTTTGCCATAGAGTCTCCTTAGCTGCTACTCGTCAGTATTCCACGTGGCCGCACTTCAAGCACACACGAGGCCCCACTTCGAATTCTGCGTCGGGGTATTCGTGTTGCCAACCACATGACGAGGTTTCCTCAGTCTCCTTTTCAGGAGTCTCAGGAAGTTTTTCCTCCACTTTTCTCCTCCAGCTCATCAATGCGCATTTTGGTCCCCTCAAGGGCCATCTGCAACATTCCGGTAACCTTCGACCCGGTCTTTACCAACTGGGCCTCTCGTTCTTTAAGAACTTTGTATTCTTCCTTCAGTTCTTTAAGCAGTTCCTGATCTGCAATCCCTAGCTTTTCCATGCCTTCTCCTTAATGCTTAACATCGTCTTTCCCGGGCATAATCTGAATCTCAATCTCATCCGATAAGATTGCTTTCAAGAGTCCGCCCACAATAAGCATAGCCTCTCCAAGCCTCGCCTGATTGTCTAGAACGATTCGTAGCATCTCTTTTGGATCATCCTTATACCGAGCCTCAAGAACTCCTTCATTGATCTTATTTAGAATCCCTTGGAGCGTTTGGTACAGGTCCATTGGGCTCACCCTCCGTGGTGAGGGGCCTTCCCTTCTCTACGTCCTGGCTATAGGCCAATAACACCCCATCCTTCAGTCCCTGTAAGTAACATTCCCAAAGACCGTCCATGAGGAAGACCTCTAATGCAGTGCGTGTAACTGGAGTAGCCCCCGCCGCTGTCCCCTTAATCATACCACGGGCAACTGCTAAAGGGTTAAAACCAGAAGCTAATTGTCCAGTATTAATGACGGGCACTCCACGCTCATCGTAAGTTAGCACGCAAACCCGGCAGAAATTAAAACAGAACTTTCCGGCACGGAGGATGGGTTCGAGTTGTCCCTGGCACTTACGGCACCTCATAGTGGCTCTACCTTCCCCACCTCACTAACTTCGTACACGTGCCATACAAGTGGGCCATCCTGCATGGTTGCAATATATCTCGCGCATTCTTTAGGAAGCGGCTGACCCGTAGCCACAATAAAAAATGTTCGGACAACTCTTTGATTATCAGTCTCGACTTCTGCCCAAAGAGTCGGGATATCCTCTTGCATCTGCGCATCAAGAATCTTAGCCCCGTCCGGAATTTGGACCCTCATGGGAATATCGGTGATTGGATACTTGTATACCGTGCGCATGGTTAATCTCCGTTGCACTTTCGGCATCTCATGTGAACATCCCGTAAGCGAAATTAGGAATATGGCGCTTCTTTTTATCACATCCGTAGAAGTGAAACATGTCCATGCCCTCATCCACGATCTTCAATTTGAGTGCGTCGTCCCCCTGCATGATGAACCAGCTTGATGCACGTTTGCATCCGATGAAAATTGGGATCAGCCTGTGCTCCGAATAGCCCCGCAAGGGTTCTCAAATCAATCCCGCAATAATCGCAGCGGTAATCCTTTTCATTGGCAAGAGAATCAGCAAATTTCTCCCGTGCTTCATCGCCGATAATTTTTCCAATACTTTGAGCCGTACCGTTAAACATGGGTAGCACCATACCATGAAATTATTTGATTTATTTACGCACACTCAAAGGGTCCAAGTATTGTCTTCATAGTCCCGACAGACCTGTTCCCCGAAATCGATACCGGTCTTCTTCACTGCTTCGAAATAAGCCTCCCTGGCTTCATCGACTGGCTTATTCGATTCGACAATAAAGGTCTCGGTTTTTCCATGACCATCATCGCTCCAGTCACCCAAAATCAGTTTGAATCTTTCCATGTCTCACCCGTAATCTGGATAGGGGTAGGCCCGCACCGCCCCGTATTTCTTTTTGAGTTCGTCCTGCTCTTCCTCAAGAGCATCCCAACTGAAAGACCATCCTGGTATTTCTTCGACCGTAATCATTACGGCGTACTTTTCCTGCTTAACACTTGCCACTTTAGCAAGCCCGCCTTCGCGGTCGTCCTCTCCGTGATCAATAAAGAGTGCTCCACGAATGTAGACATCTTCTCCCACCTTGGGAATTCGCTTAATCGCCATTACAATTACTCACAATCTGCTTACAGCTAAGGCAGACCTGCTTACAGTGAATGTATTCAAACTTCTTTCCACCACACTGGTAGCAGATGCCCTCAACAAGCTGTGGGTCTTGGGATGGTTGGGGTTTCACTGAGTCTTTGGGTAAGCTCAGCGGCGGATTCACCTCGTAAACGATCTCGGAGTTCATTTGTGGCCTCCTTAAGTTTCTTGTAATAGCGAACTGCCTCTAAAGCGGCAATGCACATCGCCATCGGGAACTTCTCGTGGGTTACAACGATTTCAGGTCGGTGGAACGGATCTTCGGGAGGAAGCTCAATATCGGCAACCTTGATTTTCACGTCGACACAGTAGTGGTAATCCGCACTGATATCGACACAGCAAAACCCACCGTGCTTCCTAAGTTTGTTGAAGACCCGAAAAGCAGAGCGATCACTTAGAGAGAAGTGTGGGAGAATCTTTTTATTTCCTTTCGGAGTAACGTAAAGGTACAAAGGCGGTGGCGTCACTTCTAAACGGTTAACCCCGGTCAAAAGACCGCCAGGGATTGGATTCATTGGGCGAATCACCGTCCAGCCCATTACCTCCTGCGCCACTGCAATATCGAGCTCTCTTCCTCGTTCCCTGACGTGGGTGCCGCGAAGGATTTGTTTCCTCATATAGGCAGTATTGGCATCGTATTCAATCTGCTTAATGCCCTTCTTTTTCTTCTTCACCGTAGATCTCCTTTAAGAATTGAGCGTATTTTCCCACCGCCACAACAAGTTCTGCCGTGATCCTCCCCGTGAGCGCGGTTTCGGTTGCGGCAGTAGCAAGGGGGCGTAAGATCAAAATCTCCTTAGTCATGATGAGAGTTTGTCTTTCAATCTTGTTCAACTGTTGCAAAATTTCTTCCAGCCCCGGATTGTTCACTGATTCCCCCGACTTGGTAATAGATCTTGCGAATAACGTCTAAGACGTTTTCTATTTCTTGTGGCTCATCGCTCGAAGCCTGCACGACATAAATTTTCTGGAGACCTCGACCATGCGCCCGGATGACAAAACCATTGTCGACAAAACCAACGGAGATTTCCGCTAGCTTTGGAAACGATTCTTCTTGCTGAATTGGACCTTGCATTTCATACACTGTGGATGAGCCTCCAAATGATGTAGTAGTGGGTCAAATGATGAACCTTCTGGTCCCACCCCAGCGAGCGCCAGAAATATTTGTTGCTCCTCATTTTCCCTTCCCAGCGCTCTTTGGTCATATTCGATTTGTGCTCGAAATCGTGCTGACAAAGAGATTTGAACCGACCCAAGAGTTTTGGGCTTGCCTTGATACGATCCATGGCGAAATGGATGACAAAGTCTACCAGACAAAGCCACCACATCCTGGGAGCCACAAAAAGTGTGATGATCAGAGTGAAAAGGGCATGAACACCTGCATGACAAGCAAGAGGAAGCACCCACCCCTTCTCCTTGAATTTACCCAGCATCCACCAGGTCTGAAGGGGGAAATCAGCGAGGTAGTGCTTTTCTTGGTAGACCACGAGGAGTATAAACACCAGCACCAACTTGTCCATGATAGTTCTCCTTGAGTTTCTGAATGGCCCTGATCCCCGAACTTGAGAGGTGGGCAAGTTTTCTATCCGAAACGAAGTAAACAATAGGGATAACGAGCCCTAAGTCTTCGTAATAATACTGCTGGATTCTTTCCTTTCTAAAATCATCCTCGTCTCGGAGTCCGCGAATGATGGCGTCAACCTTCCCTACCTTCTCAACAAACTCGTGAAGAAATCCTGAGAAGGTGGCAAAGGTGAGTTTGTCGTGGATGCAATCAGGAGCGATCGGGGCCACCTTGCTTTGGTCGATCTTAGGTGGCTTGGGTTTATCTGGATTTTGTCCCTGAGCGATAATAATCGTGTCAAAGAGAGGAGCTGCCTTGAAAAGAACATCGTCATGCCCCTCGTGCCACGGATTAAAAGAGCCTGGGTAAATAGCGACGCTCATGATTTTCCTTTCGGCTTAAGAACCGGAATACCTAGCTTCTTAAGCTTCTTTTCTCTAACCGCCTCCGTGACCCTCTTAGCCCCATCACGACGATAGAAGTACACCATATTGGCCACGAGCCTCAGGTGTTTATTTACTTCCTTGTCACAAATGTCTTTGTCAGAGAGGCGGCAGAGTTTTTGAATTTGGTAGAAGATGTCCCAGAATTCCTGCTCCTTAGTGTTCAGAAGAGATTCCCTTGGGAGTCGATCATACCTTCATAACCGCACCAATTGCATCGAGCGTGTTGGCTGCAGCCGTCATGATGAAGGTAGGTTCTAGTGCCGTGCCAACCCACGCTGCAAAAGAACTTCTTAACCCAGTTGACCATTAGTTATCTCCGGTGAATTCGGCAACCGTAGCCCGAGGTTTGCTGGGGTTAAACCCCTTCCCCGCAGCACGAAGCCTTCCGGTTATTCCGCCGACGGTAATCTCTTGTTGAGGCACCGCCTTTTCAACAGACATTGCTGCGTCCAAAAAAGCTTCGGCGTTATTTCCAGCCTGAGGAGCCTGGAAGTCGGGGGGCTGGATCTCATCCTCCACCTGCTCGGCGGTGGACTTTACTTCCTCCGGAAGATCGTCTTCGGAGAGGTTATGGGCATTCGGGTCTTCCTCCCTCTCTTCTTGGACCTCTGTTTCTACTTTTTCTTTGGTAGCTGCGGGCTCTTTTACTTCCCAGTTGTAAGCCTCGTCAACAGGGGCTTGAACGGGCTTACCGTCCATCTCAGACAAGAGATGAGCGATATTTTCGGTGAGCATTTGATCAAAGTAAGCAGCAAACTCCTGCTCAAGCTGATCAACTGTGGAGCCGGAAAGCATCGCTAAAGCTCGAAGCTTCTTAAGGGTCTTGTCTGAAAGCTGAAGGGTCAGCGTAGGTGCTGCCATAGTGATTCTCCTTCCAATAGGCTACCACAAAATCTTAGGCTTTGTTGATAGCCTTTTCGTATTGTTCCAGGGTATATCCATTCTCCTCCATCCACTTACCGAAGCTTGGGTCCATCTTCCCCAGGCGATAAGTAGTATTCCGAGTCGTGGCCAGACCCGTCTTGAAATCGACGTGCTTAAGTGAAGTCGTCCGAATCCGGTGCCCATCGGCAAATTCCCCAGTATCGGGGTCGTACCGATAATCTTCGTAGGTCTCTCCAAAGAGACCGGTATGCATTGCTTCAGGGGCCTGATAGGGGCTAGAGGCCCAAATACAAAAAGCCCAGTTCTCAAGTCTTGGATTTCTTTGGGGTTCCTTATTTGACATTTTCCATTTCCTTTATTTTTCTTTTGGCCCTAAAGACCCTGCGGAGGTTTTTATCATCGACTAGACAGTGCCCAGAACTTCCATAGGAGCACTCCCGGCAATATTGGTCCCCATGAGCCATCCACTGCTCTACTGCCAAATAAAGAAACCTGTACTTAGCAAAGCGCCTGGCGCGATATTTCTCTGGATCAAGAAGCCTGTTCACTTGCTCCGAAGTTAAATTGGCTAGGATGGAGCGCGGAGGCTCCTTGTCTGAGGAGTCGGATGAGTCCATTTTCTACCCTCAACTGTTTATAGCAGTCATAAAGAGCATCATGTTCTTTGCCCTCAGGCATTGAGATTTCAGGATAGGCTTCGAAAGCCCGCTGAACGAGCTCGTTTCTCCCCTCTTCGAAAAGCACGCATTGTGCAAGCGAGATGCTTCCCGACTGCTCGTAAACCCGGTAGTGAAAATCTCCCGTTGCGATCTCCATGCCATTGATTGTCTGACGATAGAAGAGTTCGAGATTCTCATGCTCAAGCAAAAATGGGATGTCCAACATAGTGACATTCCAGCCCATGAGATAGACATAAGGCATACGACCGCCACATTCCCTAAAAAAAGAAAGGATCTCTTCCCGAATCTCTCCGGGTGTCTGATAGGGGATCTTCTGGCACTTAGCGAAAAGAGCTGCCATGTTATCCTTAGCAAACTGAGTCTCGGGCTCCATATCTGTGTGCAGAAGTTTGTTAAGGTGTCTACCAGGTCTCCAGAAACCGTCGACGAAGTCGGTTTCTAGGAAAGCAATCTGCAGAATATCCCCGTGTTTGGGGATAGTGTCCGTCGTCTCAATATCACACATGAAGTGCTTTTCTCTCATTCGATCTCCATAACTACAAATCTCTCAAACCCGCCCTTGTGAGCCCTTTTACGACTTCCCTCTTTACTGAGGGTTTCGTCAGAGATGAAGATTTTGTTTTGGATGGTCTCAATCACTTCTAAGAGGTCGACCATTTCCTCAATAACTCGGGAATGACTTTTACTCTCTGAACCGAATCCGCTCATGAGTTCGTGAATCAGCTCATCACACTCTTCTTTCAGCTTAGCAGAAAGGAGGGACGGGAGTTCCTCAGGCTTTGCAATCCTGAAGCGCCTCCCGTCCTTTTTCTCTAGGCTGAAGTAAACCACATTATCCCTAACGAGTTTCTCAGCCACGGGTTCTCCTTACTTTTTACTAGCAGCAGGCTTCTTAGCCGCCTGTTTAGCCGCTTGTGCAGGGGCCTGAGCCGGAGCGGGCGCTACTTTGGGGAAACACTGCATGCTACTCTTTCCCAAAAAGCAGATGGCAATCCCGAAATCGCATCCCACAACATTGTGTTCCTTATTCAGGACCGCACAATTTTGCTGGGCCGGTTCCTCTGCAACAGCGACCACGGAACCCAACAAACACAAAGCAATCAGAAACAAACGCATATATTCTCCTATCTTTAATTACGGCTTACTTCTTCATCCCTGGGACATCTGACGCACTCGGGGCGGGAGTGGGGGCCGAGCCGGGTTGTCTTAAGAAACAGTTTAAGTTTGATCCACGCATGTAGAAACAAACGTAGTCATCGGTCCCACAAAGACCAAATCCGGTTCTGTCGTCCAACAAACGACAATGCTGCTTGGCCGGAGCGGGGCTTGGGCTTGCTGACGGATCGGGCTTGGGATGAGAAGGACCCGCAGCAAAAACATTGGCCGAAGACAAAATAACTGAAAGCATAAGCAATAGACGCATGACCTCTCCTTAACGATAATCGATGTACGGGCAGAATTTCCGTTTGGTTGCTACCATACCCCTCACTACTACATCAGCAGCAGAAAGATTGGTAGGAGGTTTGTGAACCGACCGGCCCACTTTTTCTGCCGCGAGTTTGAATGCGGCTCGGATTAGCGCAACCAGAATAACAAAAATGGAAATACCCCCAAGCAGGGCCAGAACCTGAGCCGCTGTGTGGCTCCCGTTGTGAAGCCAGGACCAAAACAGCCCCGGGATCAGGGCAATGAGCCCAGCTAGGGTAGCAGCAATCCCAGCAGCAAAGACGAAAAACCACGGAACAAACCAAGCCCAGCTCCAAAAGTAGGCACAAAGGGTCTTAGGATCATTGCTGTGCATGTTGAAGAAATCCTTTGCTGTCCTAAGAACCCGGTAATGCCAACTCTTACGATTGACGACGAGATTATCCATCGAGAACGCTCCCCTGCTTCTTTGTTGCTCTAACGGGTGCCGGTGCTGGTGCTGGTGTGGGATCTTGGTTCACGTAAGACGCCGTAGGTGCTTGGCCCGTGGGCTTATTATCCGGCTTCTTAAAGAGAACAATCTTATCCCCTTCGGTAGAGATCAGATAAATCAACGAGATAATACCGCCAAAAAACACAGCCGCAGTCATCGCGGCGTCGTAGGCGCTGATTGATCCCTTCTTATCCATACAATCCTTGATTGCATAGTAAGCAACAAATCCTCCTGAGAGGACCCAAAGAAATTCAAGAAAGTTCCACATAGTTTCTCCTTTTAGTAAGCCGCCGAAATCAGTTCAAGCTCCTGCAGTTCGTGAACTGTGAGCCTGTAGGTCTCGCTTTGAACCAAGTGCTTTGACATGAAAGCAAACTTAGAAGCCCTGTGCTTATGATTCTTGGCGCTAGACTTAAGACTATCTAGCGGACTATTTGCCGTGTTCTTAAATGCCGCCGCTCCGTCAGAGGGCTGTTCGTCCTCGAACTCCTTTGCCTGTTTTGCGTACTGCTCGGCCCTTGCCAGATGATGTTGAACCCTTTTTTCCAGATGTTCCCGCAACTCGCTGGATGCGATATCCAGGTGAAGACCCTCGATCATTGATTTTTTCCGCCTTTCCGTCATCATCGAAATTAATTCTGATGTCCCCAGTGATTCCATTTGAAGTCTCATAAAATGGAATCTTGTTCATGTTGAGCATCATCTTTAGCCACTCGTAGTCGGTCATCTATCCAACCTTTCTACCCACGCAAAGAATCTGGCTGTTCCATAAAATCCAGCCGCCCACCACAAGATCATTGGGCCAAATCCCACGTTCTTCATTGCAGTGGGACTGGTAAGTGCAGCCAAGAAGACCATGAGGTTACCCAGCATCATTGGGATGACCCACAAAACGCCCCACCTCATTTGTTACCTCGACTGCATCATGCAGACCCAACCACTCGCCTGCGGGAATTTCTCCCGACAGGCTTCGTAGTGAAGGTACTGCATCAGACACCAGAAGCCGCCGACCAAAGTCAGACCAACATAAAGCTTCTTTTTCCACCCAGGCATCGGCGGATGGTTGATCTTCTGAAGTCTTTCTGCAAGCTCCATGGCCTGCTCACGAAAGACATCTTCCGTGACTCCATTGGTATTCTGGGTGAACTTACTGATGACCTCAGCCGTAGCTGTTCTCTTATTCATTGAGTTTCCTTTCTGCAGGCTTAAAGAACCCACAAATGAACGCGAATCCCATAAAAGCCCACGCAAATTTGGTGACGTCGTAACCACAACCTTCGGCCACCATCTTAGCTCCGACCGCAAAGACAAGAAGGCCCGCAGAGGTCTCCAGTCCAGGGAATCTCTTAATCAATCCGATGAAGAGATTGGCTACAAATCGCATCATAATGATACCTAAGATACCTCCCGTAAGGACAACGTAGAACTTCGGGCTCACTCCTACGGATGCCAGGATGGAATCCATAGAGAAAGTGATATCTGTAAGCTCTACAAGTACTACTACCTTCCAGAAGCTTCCGGAAGTGAAGTTAGGCCCGCCCTCTTCTCCCCCGCCGCAGAGCATTTTGAATGCGACGTAAAACAGGTAGGCTCCCCCAACAAACTTAAGCCACACTGCCCGAAGCAGAAAAGTAATAAATAGAAGGGCGAGGAATCTGAAAGCAAAAGCTCCAAAGATCCCGTAGGTCAGGGCCTTCTTCTGCTTTTCAGCCGGAAGATTACTTGCCAGAGCAGCAAGAGCCAGGGCGTTATCAAACGATAAGAGCCCTTCCAAGACGACAAGAAACCCGATAGCGATGATGTCCTGCCAGATCATCGAGTCCTCTTCCAAAGATAGGCGTAGGGAAGGGTATCCTCATTAATCTGCATATCGTCTGTGATCGACGGATCAACAAACGATGAAAGATTCGGCGTACGAAAACTCACAGGTGGAGCCGTGAATTCAACCTCATCCTTATTTTGTCTTGCCGCCCAGGCGCAAAGACCAACAAAAATAACTGCCCCACCAACGATCAAAAAAGTTTCCATTGAGTCTCCTAAAAAGAGGAGTGGCTGCCCCGGAGGGCAACCACTCCAAATGGTTTAAAGCTTCTTGGTCTCGTCTTCGAAAACCTTCATGACCTTCTTAGAGACAGTCTTGATAGGTCCGGCAAAGACAACACCGATGGCAACGAAGAATACGACTTCAAGAAGAACCATGATCACCTCAGTGCTGCTTGTGCTCGGTGATCGCGTCGATGATCACCTGGGTCAGGTTCTTCGAACCCATGGCATCCACAGTGATCGTGTCGACGATATCGTACTTGGCTCCTTCCTTTTCCAGATCGTCGTCCAGACGGCTCAGAAACGCCGAGGCGCGTTCGTCCTGACCGACCTGGATGAACGTGATGTTGAGCTCGTCCGGATTCGTCAGGCGCTTCGTGGTGTTCACGATCACCTGGGCGACCTTCTGCTGGTCGTTCGGCTCACCATCCGTCACCACGAAGATCGCCTCGCCCTGAGGCTTGGTCTTCCCCGCAGCCTTCCGCTGGAGATAATCATCCAGCTGAATGGCAAGGGCGAGGTGGAGGTTGGTGTCGCCACCCGGCTCCGTATTGTCGAACACCTGGGCGACCTTCTCAGCCGTGACCTGCCCATAGCTCGTCGGGGCAGTTGAAAAGAGCTGGAAGAAAACCCCAGCCGGGTTCAGTTCGGCAAGCTTGCTTGCCACCGAAACCGAGGTTTCACGCACAGCTTCCCAGCGGCTCTGATCCTTGGAAGCGCCCGCGTCCTTCGTGCGCATGCTTCCGCTGCGATCGATGATCAGGGCAAAGTCACGCTGGCCAATCAATTCGTTTGCTACCTTCATATCCATAGTGTGTCTCCTTTAGACAACTTGTACTGCGTTTTGAATGAAACGGCAAGATTTACCTACTTGCCCGAGGTCTCTTACCTTTGAGGAAATCCTTATAAGGAATTGGTTCCCCTTCCCCCCAAGATAAGCGAACTTGTTTGATCTTTTTTCTGAGATACCTCTTTTTAAACGGAACGTAGGTGATTTTCATGCATCCCGTTCCATCGCAATCTCCACAAACCGCACCAGTTCCGGCAGGTTCAGCGAATCCGCAGTATACGCCCGTACCGCCACAGGCTGTACATACAGCTCTAACTGTTTTTGCCATGATTACGCAGCCGGAGGCAGATCCGGCTCCTCGGGTGGTTTTTTGCCCTTCAGATACTGGTAAAGTTTTTGATAAGCCTCTTCCTCAGTATCCGCAAGAAGCGAAATAGGGCTCATATTAAAATCCATGAACTTGCAGATAAACTTACCAGACTTTGTTTTTTCGACTTCAACTGACCGGTGTGCCAGACGCTCTACCTGTCTCTTTAGAAACTGTAGGTTGAGTTCCATTTTGTTTCTCCATAATTGCCTTCAAATCGACAACGTTCTGCGCATCGGCCAGGTTCTCTCCTAAAATCTTAATCATGACCGGCGAGGCTTCAGAGACAACATTGTAGTCGTCTACACACACTGCCGCCATGTCATCGAACAGCAAATAGTTAAAGCCGGTTTCTGGGTCGCGCCCGACCCACAGGAGTTTTTTACCAACCAGACCCTTCAGTTGACTTATATCCACATTATTTCCTTTCTTGCTCGCAGTTTGTGCGGGGCAGCGGGGCCAATTCAACACAATTTGGCCCAGTGCATGCCTTAGAAAAAAGAATCAGGGCAAGGAGGGCGGAGAAGACTGCGGCTGGGTAGAGGTCGCTTCGTCGCATGCTTTTAAGATAGCATCAAATCGTTGTGTCACCAGAGTTCTTTGCATGTGACGGACACTATCTACCTGATCGTTGGTGGCAATCTTTTGAATCCACCCAAAGACATCCCCATGAAGATTATCGATGTGGTGAACAAAAGCGGCTTCAGGGATCGCCATTTCTACCGGGCTTCCATATTCCTGGCAACCATGGTGGGCTAAAACAACGTGCATCATGTGATCTCTGACAACCTCAGGCACCTCAAATTTATTGCAAGTCTCAAAGATCAAAGCCCCCATCAATGGGATGTGGGGAACAAGAATGCCTTGGATTGTCTTCTTAAACCCAGCCGTCTGCTGATACTCCATCATCTTACAAAAGTCATGAAAGATAATACCGAACATACAAAGATCTTTGTTGAGGCTGTTTCGATAAAAGGGGAGACCAAATAGCGCCTCAGCAGTTTCGACCATCTGAGAAGTGTGCTCCAAAAGACCGCCCACAAACGCATGATGCATCGAGGTGGCTGCTGGACTCGACTTGAACCCCTCCTCGTATCCCTGCTCATGCATAATGTGGGTAGCAACCGTTCGAATATGGATGTTGCTCATTCGAATAATTGCGTTACAAACCGTATCCCACATCTGATCCACAGGGAACTGGCTGACTGCCATAAAGTCTTCATCAGTCAGAGAGGCCCTAGGACCCAGAGCCTCCATCTTCACTTGGGGCCTACCCTTGTAGTCGTTACAAATCCCCGTAACGGAGTAAATACCGGGTGTTGGCACCCGTCCCTCCGCGTCCCACATGACTCCAGGTAAGGTCCCGCTTTTATCTAGGAGTGTGCAACGAAGATATTGAGAGCCTCTGGAAGTCTTCCCGACCTCAATATCTTTAAGAAGAAAGTCGCTCTGGACTTGGTCCCCTATTTTTAGGTCCTTCACCATGGCTTTCATTATGGATCTCCTCTTTCTCTGCCTTAGCCATCTCCAAGTACTTATCAACAAGCTTACGGATATTCTCGTAGCTTGTAGCTAATACTTTTTCTTTATTGAGCTCGGGCATTTCTGTCAAAACGATGGCAATCTGCTGAGCCATCATGTGGAAGGTGGCATTGGCAGCCATATTACATTGCGCAAGGGGCTTCACCGCAGAAGCAGGGTTCATCTCCTCACGCCTGAAGAAGAGAATCCGTTGAAGGGCGGGCGGAAGGGGCTCGTACTCACCCTCATTGAATTGGTAAAGGGTCTTTAAAGATCCGGCGTCCTTCTGGGCCTCATCCCAGGAAGTCCACAGGGGTTTACGATCCGCAAAAAATTCGTGAAGCTGATCACCAAGGTGGCTGAGAAGCTGGGCTTCCGTGATTTCCAGAAATTCCTTTGGATGCATCGTGGTTCTCCTGCGTCAATTGTCGGATGGCCCCATATAGATTGTCAACTGGAACTATGTGGAATGAGTCTATACCCCCAGTGATTTTCTTAGAGAAAAGGATGAACTGGTCTTTTAAATGACGTCCGATCCAGAGATTCTCTCCAATTTGGACGTCTTCGTTCACCCTGGCCTTCTTTAGGATGAGGTGGCTCACCTCGTTAAGCTCCTCCCTTAGCTTTTCACGCCTTTCTCTTAGGGCTCTTAATTCAGCAAAGTCTATCGGTTCGAAAAAATCAGGTTGCATTAGGCCCTCCTAGTGTTGTGCCAGCCCTGGTAGCTTTCTCCGAAACCGGGAAAGTGGTTGTTGACGTCCCAGGAGCACCTGCGTCTGAACTTATTCATGCAATACCCGCAGGTGACTTGAGAGATCTCGGTGGAGCTCGGGGCAGTGGCGACACCGTCACGTAAGTAGCCACGCCCACAAACGGTGAAGTACCTCAGTTCGTTGTTAAAAAGAAAAGACAGTCGCAGATGCACCTTCGGTGCAGTGTTACGCCTTCTACGCATAGTGAGTCTCCTTTCGTGAAAGTAAAGAAATTGTCTGTCAGCGGGTCTCGGGTTGAGAGCGCTCATTGAGTGCCTTTTGGGTTTCCTCACGAATTGCGATGAGCATTCGTTTCATGACGCATTCCGGACAGTCCGGGAAAGCGATTGTTTTGTGTCTATGGTGGGAGCTAATGTATTGGATGGCTTCTTCAGTTAACTCTTGAATGTGGCTCATAGAAGAAAAAAGATCCCCCGAGTTCGAATGACTCATAGAAAAATCCGATCCGTATTGGCTTAGTCCCTCGAAAGAGCGACGAAGGTATCTTTTAGTTTATTGAGGAATGGGATTCACGTCAATCAGTGTGCAGATGAATTTTTTTCGTCTTTGTCTTTGAGGACTTCGACAAAGTTTTCTCGGCACTTCGCGAAGAGTTGAGACATCGAATCAAAAACTCCCTGAAGATAGTTCTGATGATCGAAACGATCGTCTTTTGCAGAGAGGTAAGCTAGGTTCTTGGTGAAGAGGGTGAGCAGTGCTCCAGCAATAACATCCTGCTCTTGAGTCGAAGAAAGCTTGCACTTCTTGACTTCTGGGAGTTCCAGGTACTTCTGTGCCACCTCCGCCAAGATCATTTCTAACTGATCTTGAAGTTTATCGGTGGTATAGAGAATATTTTTTTCCTTAACGCGAGCCTTCATCCCTGCTTCCCACTTATAACGGCTAAGACTTAATTTGGTCCAAGCGCTTCCAGACGCCTTCCATGCCCTCATTGACATACGTCGCTAGAAGTTCATGATAGGTCAGCCCGTAAATTTTTTCATAATGCGGTTGTTCAGGAAATTTCTTCCAGAAGTAAGCCGCATCTAATCCCAAAGAAATACCTAAGTTGGCCAGCTTCCCCCAAGGAAATTGAGGACCCCAGCTCCATTGCCAAGGCTTGTTTGCAGGAGCGCCGTTAAAAACAAGATCAACAGCAAGGCCATAATTGTGAGCAGACAAGCCAGGAGCAGCGTCAGTAACCACTTTAGAGTGGTCAATAACTTTGCCCGAAGCGTCCCGCCCTTGTGCATAAAGCTCTCGCTGCCGCTCCATGGTGCGCATTCCTTCAAAGATCCCCACCTGCATTCCTTGCTGGGCGGCTTCCACTAGCAATTGTCTCACAAGATCCGCAAAGGGCGGATAGAGTGCCTTTAATTTTTCCTCGTCATTCGGACGAAGCGGCGCTTCAGGAGGATTTGAAGGTGTCTGCGAAGAGGAATTCGACTGCGGCAATATGCCCGGTGCCTGCTTCCTGGTTACGAGACTTTTCAAGGCAGCGAGTATGCGCCGTAGTACCCTTAGGACCATTGAGTTTCCCTCCACAGAATCGACAGGGTGCTCTACATTTAGAGCAAATCCCGTGCTTGTAGTAACCCTTCTTGCCGCAGACCTCACAGGGAACCTGGCCCATATAGTCGTCCATAGTTCCTCCCCACCCAGTGTAACACCGCGAAAGCACAGGGTCAAAATCGAATAGCTAAAGAAAACGCGCGGTTACAAAATACCCAGTATGTTAGAAAAAATCTAACATACTGGGCTGTCCGCAAAGACATTATTTATTAGGCGCACTGGCTGCAGTGACGTCTAAACACTCCATTCTTATATTCTGAGCAGTTAGCCACAGCTCCACACGCACAATGATGAACCTCGGGAAGCCAGTTTCCTCTCCCATAGATTTGTTCATCAAGAGGTGCAGAAGAGAAGCTCTGGTGAGTCTCAATCTTCCCGTTGATTATTTCCTTACCAAACTCGCTCATCCCTTCGCTGTGCTGCGCCTGGATCTGCTTAGCGACTCTCAGTTTGAAATAATGGCTGAGCTTCTTGAGCCTGGCTTCAGCATCATGGACAAATCCCTCCGCTTTAGGATCTAACTTAGAGAGCACGTTCGCTACTCCCCAGATCTTGGACTCGTCTGTGCTGTCGGTTTCATCCGCCGGAGCCATACCCAGGTCTTCTCCCAGGTCGGTAAACTCCAGCCGATTGAACTCGATCTTGCAATACCGACCCATACGAGCCAAGAAGTTATCCACTTCATGCCCGATATACTTAGCGATGATCCCGCAGATATGCTTACGACGAAAGCATTCCTCTACATCCAGATTCTGAATCTGTTTCGCAGCACCAAAGTAAGTATCGTCTGGGGCCTCGTTCGGTCTGCGAGTGATCTCGATTGAGGTCTGGATCGTCTTTCCATCTATACTAACAACGGAGGACGACCGGGTATCAAACTCCTGTTCAGACACGATTCCTCCGCCTCGCACGCCGTTGCGCTTTGCGCTTGGCTTTTTTCTTAGACTTCTTGGGTGCAGGCTCAAAGAACTTTCTCTTCAGCCTCTCGTGATGCTCCGTATTTCTCTCCAGCGCCAACTGCTGGAGTCTCTCATCCGGAGACATAGCAGAGAGTGCTCCCACCATCGTAGGAATAACCCCAACCCACTTGCCGCTCTTCTTTTCCTTTTTCGGAATTTCTTCTTCACGCCTGATCTCACCTGTTTCTGTATTCATGATTACTCCAAGATATCGAATGTGACGTCCCACTCACTGAGCTTAAGCTTTGGATTAACTGCCTTGCGAGTCTTATCAATCCCTAGCTGAATCAGCGCAGTAACGGCGATAAAGCCCGCAAGCATGTAGGCTTCGTTGTGGCCCAGCCACCGGTAGGCGGCAAGCACAGCCAAAAGACGAATGAGGTATTTGAACAGAACCAAAGCTCTCACGATCACCCGGTAAAGGTTTTCGATGATGTGCTTGTAGCTCTCTGACTCTTTTCTTTTTTCTCTGGCGTATTCAACCAGATCTTCCTTGGGGGCAGCTTCCAGACGATACTCGTCGATCTTTACCATCGTGATTCTCCTTAAACAACTACGGGGATCGGTAAGTCTTATCAACTTCCGATCCCCGTAGGACGCGCCGTGCGCAACCCGAGAACACGGGTGGTACCTTGCGCTCCGGCTAAGCTCGCCCGTGACCTCAATTGTGTACAGGGGAGAGCAAATTTGGTGGAGGTGCCCGGAGTCGAACCGGGGTCCAAAACTGATCCACGTCAATTACCTACATGCTTAGCCTATTTGCGGTTAGGCAACCGTACTACAGGGCGCGACCGGCTGGTCACGAATCCACCAATTGGTTTTTTGTCGGTCCAACAACCGAAGCCTCGTTACAACTCCCGTTGAGGCGGTGGTCCGGGCTGCTCTCTTTGGTTTTCGCTACCTGGCTTGAGCGGCCATCTGCCTAATTTCTTAGGCAGCCATGCGGACTTCGCGGGCAGCGCGAGCTGCACGGAAATCAACGTGAATGACGTTGTCATTTACTAGTGCTTAGCTTTTTTACGTGGCCTACTAAGCATCCACGGCATGCAAATCGAGCTTCAACAGTCCTGTCGAAACCTTGTCACCCCCAATGGGAAAATTATACCACAGGCACTGGAGCGCAGGAAGAGCAAAGGGCCACTTCCTTAACGATCTCCCAACCCTCCCCAGCAGGTTCTCCCTTGTGATTCGTGTAAAACCGTTTGCGAGTATCAACTACCACTCGCTTTTGCTTTTCACCGGGAGCTGAAAGCTTTTTACATTTCTGGCACTTGAACATTAGTCCCCTCCAAAAGAATAAATAGGGATTTCTCCCCATTACACTTATACCCAGTTTTTGGGTAATTTAGCCAGGCACTAGAGGCGGGCTGGACCGAGGCGGAATACCCCATTACGCGCTTCCTCGGAACCAGCCCACAAACCGTTTAGGGATTCGCACCCAATCCTCCGCCTTTAGGGGGCGGCGTACCACCTTTTATACGAACGGTACTCTGATCCCTTACGGGGATCACGCCTATTGGAACCTCATGCTTCTACACTCGTACTCCGGGTGTCCAGCGTCCATGCACTGCTTAATGAGACGGCTTCTCTCAGAGACACCGCTCCGTACAGCAAGCATAAGCAGGCAAACAGCTAAAACCATAAAACCGATTACAAGCATCCTTAGCTTAGCTTCGTTAGATACCCGTCTCATGCTCTATCCCAATCCTCTACTTCGTAAAGGAACCGTGTTCCCCCGAGCAGCTTTCGGTTCGAGGATGTGCTCTGGATGAAGGGCACATAATGTTCCATCGAGCTCGGGCGAATAGTGACAGTTCCAAAGTCCGGAAGTCCAAGGAGTTCGCGGGCACGCTTACCCGTGAACATGTCCCCAGTGTTTCGATCCATGAGGACAACTTCTTTATGGTCCTGAACTTTAACGGACTTCGTGAACTCGTAAAATCCTCGGCCAACCTTAAAGCGCAGGCCATTTCTTTGGACGAAGCCCTTGATGTCGATGTCACGATCCACCTCCATGACTTGAAACCGAGACGGAGGAACAGCTGTCAGATCCGTTGAAGCGAATGTTCTGGACGGCGCACGATTCAGCAGGGTGCTGAACATGCGGTCCATGCTTCGATTCATGCGGCGCTCTCTGATAAGTTCCTGCTCGAAATTCTGAAGCTGCTCTGTGCCTGCCTGGCGATAACAAATTGCCATCACCATATCCGTCACATGAGAGAACTGATCCAGATTCAAATGGAATCCGCCCGTCTTCCTGGCGATCTCCTCATAGAAGTTGGTCGCGTGTCTACGATTCAAAGCCTGAACCCCGTAGACGTTGATACCAGCCTCTAAGAGCAGCCCAAGCTCATTTCTCCAATCAATCTTCTTGGTGTTCTCACGGTATTCAGGACCGTGGGGAACATCGTCTCCGATTAGAGCCAGAACCTTGGCCTTACCAGAGGTCCAAGACATCTGAGTGCGGGCCTCGTAAAGAACAAGCTCATAACACTCAGGACTATCCCCGCCGCCCGTATCGCCCACACTATCCACGAAACGACAGATATCTCGAACATTGCTCGAAAGATCAAAGTGCTTCGTGACGTAGGAACTCCTTGCGTCGCAATAATCCCCGTGAGCGATAACCCCAATACGGATATTGGGGATCTCACGAAAGAGGCGCTCGACGTTTTCCTTCAAGGTTCGCCTGACTTGAGTCAGACAGGGATACATGGACCCCGTGGTATCAAACGAGAAGACTACTTCGATATTTTCATTTCGAGACATATTCCACCCAACGAACGTCCTTTCTTGTTTTTCCAAACGACATGAGATAGCGCTCAGCATCCAACGAATCACAGACCATCTCCGCGAACTTCATCGGAGTAGAGGACATGAGATGGGTTGAAATATTGAATCCGTTTCCGGTCGACTGGTAGTATTTCATCGCATCCACTTGATCTACATGGGTCAGAGCAAGCAGAGGCTGGACCGTAGAGCCAAACCCAACGGATGGGCTAAACTCGTGATTGATGTCATAGCACAGTTGATCTAAGTCCAACCACGCGTAGCGAAGATGCTCCTGGTGTTCATTATGAATGTTGGTTTCATCCACCACACTGAGCTCTGGCTTAACCCACTCATTCTCAAGAGGGCCAGCTCCGTGTCTTGTTAGGTAGGTCCGTGTCACATAATAGGCATCAACGGGTTCCACAATATTGCGCTCCCTTAGAAGCGTAAGAACGTTAGTGATACCCGTCTTTGACCTTGTTACATGAGGAAAGTCCTTCCCGTCCATATCCAGACGAAGTCCTTGAGCACCTTCAAAAATCAGATCATAGGGCTTCCTGTTATACTCATTCCCCTCATCAGAATCGAGACCCAGATCTTCCCACGGGCAGAAATTAGAGGCGTATTTCATGAAAGTCACATCTTCCATGAAACGGCCCATAATTCCATTATCCATAACCCAAGGGAGATCCTCCTCAATTCTAAGCTGATCTTTTCTTTTGGGGACATATTCGGTTCGGATCTTGTTGAGTTTTCTCGCAAGATCGCGCTCTCTCATATCTTTCCAGGTAAGGCTAAACTCAGGATCTTCGTTCCTATGAACTGTTTCGTTAATTCCCATTCCGCAGCTACCGTGTTTCTTGTTCCCACGAGCTTTCTCAGCCGCCTGGTTCAACATTAAATCCCATGGAGTAGTTACCAGACACCTGGGATCGATATAGATCTCAGGATCTGGGCCAAGCGTCATGAGTTCTTTCATCTCTCGTCCGAAGAACATCGGATTACAGATAAAGAATCGGCTCAGAAAGGTAGGTGCTCCCGCAAGAGTACCGCTGCCGAAATGATGAAAAACGTGACGCTTACCTTCAGGAGTAACGACCGTGTGACCAGCCTGCGCTCCACCGTTAAACCGAACCACCATGGACTTTGATTTTGCTGCCAAGTAGTCGGTGATAAGCCCTTTTCCCTCGTCTCCATAGTTTGCTCCGATAACTGCTGAAATTTTCACAACTGCTCCTTTAAAAAAGTAAAGGTGGTGCAGGATACGCCTGCACCACCCCAATCAGCAGCCGTAAGCTACGGATTGTCTTTACAGATGAACAACGCCCTTGGCTTCAGTGGCCTTGGCGATGTCTTTGATTGCTTTGCCGACGATGATGGAGGTCGAACCATCCCAAGACTTCTCGACCTCGTCGTGGTCAGCGCCCTCGGCGACCTGGATTGCCGAGACAACCACTTCGGCAAGCTTCGTGTGATCCGCCAAGCGGATCACGCGCTGCCCAAGCACTTCCTTCCAGGCATTGAAGACTTCCTTAGGACGAGACCTGGCGTGATTCCCCTCTTCCACGATCACGTGGAAGATCTCATACTTCCTGGAAACCGCAGTCAGGATTTCATCCATCGAAAGCTTCTTAGCCTGGGGTTTGTACCCCAGGAAGGTCTGAATGGCCTCCGCTGTGATGTACGGAGTAGGCTCTTCGTCACCGATGGTGAAGAGATACCCCTTCTTATTCCGCTTCTCAAAGCAGTCAGTCTCCGTGTGGTAGGCTGCAAAGTACCACGCCATAGCGTAGGATTCGTAGCAGTTACCGCCACCACCACCTTCCAGATAAAACTTCTCCAGTTGATGAGCGATGCGCATGTCAGACTCAAATTGAGTCACCTGAAGAGGAGCGCTGTCGCACTCCACGTCACCGATTGCCATGCACAGCACGGCAGGATCAGAAACAGGCTTGCGTTCATAGATCTCCTTGAGGAGAGTCGGAACGCCCTTCTTGGCCATGACCTCAGAGATCATGCCCATGGAGCCTGTTACGTCCTGAGCAATGATGATTGCCGTCGAATTCGGGTTGTCACTCGAATCGCGGCTCTCACGAAACTTCACCCCTTTGGGGTCAAGATCCTTATCGATCTCTCTGGCTGTAAAGATCTCTTCTTTGGTTTTCGTGTCATAGCCACTGGTCGTGGCATACGATTTCCACTCGTCAGCATCAAATCTTCCTGAACCCATTAGGTGCCTCCTACTTCGCATTCCGCGAGGTGTTCGTCAAACGCTGCTTGCATTGTATTGACCGCGCGGTCAACCAACGTATCCGCCTCGGCACGGGAACCCGCAGCATAGAGTTCCTTAGCCTGTTTCAGAAAACCGATGATCTCAGCCGGGCTATTTTCGAACTTCTTCACATCCTCGGCCAACAGATCCGAAGCCGTCTTAACTCCGCCTTCGGCATACTGCTTGATCGTTTCACTGGCAACTACTCCCATTTAAAGCTCCTTTACTTGTAAAGCTGATTTGCGTCGAGGTCCATCTTTACGAACCGTCGTTTCCCAAAGCTCTGGATCAAGACCTCTTTTGTCCAATGGCTGTAGGCGGTTACTGCATCTTCAGAAGCAATGGCATTTAGCCACTCCTTCATAGGTTCAGGCACTCCTGAGCCACCCACAAGAAGTTCTCTTCCTACCAAGCGGATTAACTCTTGATCAGTAAGTCGAGAGGCTTTCTTAGTGCTCTTTACCTTCCATGGAAGGTAATTGAAGGTTCTCTTTGGGAGCTGAGTAAGTGTCATACCTCGTGGAGAGGAGTACCACCAACCTCCAAGGAGAGCTCCACTGTGCTTCTCGGGGGAAATGAAGTAGGTGTCCAAAGAGATATCATTATGGGTGATGTCTGATACCCATAAGTAACAGCCCAGATTAAAGAGCGTGCTCATAATCCAGGCAGCCTGAGTTGGGTGAAGAGTCCCATAGTGCTTGAACACATCCTTCAGAAGAAACATATCTGGAGTTTTTCTAATCGCTGCCATGAGTTTGCCTTCGCTAGTCTCAAATGCAGTGATCAGGGATGGTAGATATCTAGAGCACTCCTCTTCGACTTTCTTAGAGGGGTACTTCAGATGCTCAATTGCAGTAGTTGCATTATAGAAAAGATCCTCGTGGTTCTTGTCTAATTCGTAAACGACTGCTGTATCGCCGATGTAGTACTCGCCCAGCTCAAACGTGTGCTTCCGATGATAGTTGATATCGATTCCACAGGTGAGGTCTCTCTTCTTTCGAAACCTAGCCTTACCAGCGAACCCCCAACAGCCGTCAGCGATTTTCTTTTCGGCTTGTTCCCAGAGCACACTGATGTGCTGAAAAACATGTTCGGCGTCCTTGGATTTATTGACGTCAGGGTGCCATTCTTTGGCAAGATCCCTGTGCTTCTGCTTGTTTTCGTCTGGAGTACCCGTGAAGAGCCATTCCGGACGAGTGATCTTCAAAATTTCTGCTGCAGTCATGATTGCCTCAGTTTCGAATGATACAGGTTCCACTAATCCGGATCAGGCTGCCTGAACCCTTCTCTTGGAAGTACCAACCGTCTGAGTTGTGTTCTGTGGAGATTTTCCCGGTGGAGTCGCCTTCATAGATCTTCTGTCCACCACTAAAGCACACAATGTGGCCAGAAGAACCCAATGCTCCCCACTGTGCCCAATCTGCATTGGTGCAGCCAGAAAAAACGAGCAACAAAATAAGATATAAAACACGCATTGAGTCTCCTCTTCTAAAAATATGGGTCTTGTTGCGGATTTGTAAAGAGAAGCGGTGGGCAGAGGTTCATGACGCCTCACGGAGCAATGCTCCTATCCCACCGCTTTCCCCCTCCGACAACGAGTGCAACGTGAATCGCTTCACGGTCATAGCTCGTCAGTCAGAGGCGCTCTGCTTCAGGTCAGATTACTCCCTCGGACATTAGTGTGGACGCGATATCTCCCGTCTCAGCCTCACCGTGGGACCAGCCTATCGTTCACTCGGCACTGACGAGTGGGGTTCAACAAAACTCTCGTAGCCGTTAAGCTCGATAGAGAGACCGGATACGACCTTCCCCTGTTAACGCAGCTGAAGCAATTTACCCGGATATTAGAGTGTGCGGGCCAACACTTTTATTATTAGTACGTACCCTTTCGTTCTGGCTTATAGGTCCAGACAGCACGCGGATTTGTCGTTGATCACTACTTTTGAACAAGTCAGGTTCATGACCAAAGAACAAACTCTAATAACTTTCACAATTTCAAAGTCTATACAATTAAGAGTTAAGTAGAGTAGATGTGCTTAACGCATTGGAATTTCCTCCGACAATCTTATACCTTAAAATCAGATAAAAAATTCTCTCGACTCGTCAGTTACATAAGAGTCAGAACTTGCTCTTCCACCCATATAATCAAACTCGTCGATCCCTGCAGAAGCAAAATTTTTTCTTGAGGTGCAGCTATCGCAAAACCGGACATACTTGGTGGTCTTGATCATCTTCCCACACCAGCCCAGACAAGGTCTTAGCTTGGTGGCACCCAGGCCCCTCGCCTTTGTTTTCCTCGCGTGCCCTACTAGACCCATCGCCTTGGTCATTCCCTTACTTCTACAGGCTACCCCACAAAAGAACTTTCCGCTCACACATCGCTCATGCCTATCATAGCTAATCAATAGCTCTTTCCCACAACAGGCACAGGCTGTTTTAACGGGAGGTCGTTTTTTCATTGCCCCTCCTTAAGGGCGAATGCCTTCGATGAATCGGTGAACAACAGCAGACCTGTTGATCGTACCAGGAGCAACAGCGGTGTCTAGAGCATCTTGAAGAGAACGGACGACCTGCTCTATTGAGATCTGCCTATTGCCGGTGGCGGAGATAGCGCCAGCACGAGAAGATAAATTTTGGAGGCGACTCAAAAAGCCAGGAACGTCACTAGGATGATTGAAGAATACTTTTAACGAAGAAGAACACCCCCACTCTCGTGACTCCTCGTTCCAATAGGTGTTGAGATATTCTCTTTCTAGCTTGCTGATCCAGTTCGAGGAGTGCCGGATCATCGCTGGCATTGTTCCCTCAAAACGCCGATGCATTCTTTGCACGGTATTCCACAGCTCCGGCATTCCGGCAAAGGGAATCTTCTCAAAGATACAGACTATCATAAAATCATTGGTGGGGGCTCCGATCTCTCGAACGGCTACAAAATTAGGCTTGAAGATTGTTTCTGTAAACATAGGCTGTGTTTCCTCTGTATTATATTCAAGAACGATTCGTCCGGCGGCTGTAGAATCGATCCTCGCCGGGTTCCACGATATGGTGTAGAGCGGATTTATTGCATCCATCAAGCGCCTCCAGGAGTTCGACAAGGGCAGTACAAGCAAAGCAATCACACCCAGAATAGTCTAGGCTCTCGACGCGCCCATCATGTCCCCGTTTGTAATCTAGAAGAAGC
>Ga0335069_10002875_pt1 | contig 26291 bp, 19 predicted proteins | sample Lox_Sample_11_FD_206714 | JGI IMG/M metagenome (GOLD analysis project Ga0335069, IMG submission 206714) | Soil microbial communities from Loxahatchee National Wildlife Refuge, Florida, United States - Lox_Sample_1.1 | ecosystem: Environmental > Terrestrial > Soil > Wetlands | place: USA...
GGCTCCCGGCCACCAGCACGTAGTCTTCCATCTGCAGCAGCAGATACATCCAGCCATGCACGAGGCCGAGCACGGCGGCCACGACATAGCCGGTGAAGCGCGCCACCGTGCGCCAGACGTAGAGCGCCACGGTGGCGATGTCGGCGCCGCTCGCGATCCAGTAGGCGGCGGCGAAGCGGATATGCTCCGAGAGCGACAGCACCAGCATGTAGAAGATGCAGATGGAGCTGCCGACCAGCAGGTATTGCACGAGATGCGCGCGCGTGGTCTTGAGCAGGCCGACGACGAAGATCGTCGCGAAGGTGAGGCCGACGACGAGCAGCCCGTACTTCACGATGCGGTCGCTTTGCTGATAGCTGTCGCCCGGCAGCACGAGGGCGACGCCGATGCGCCCATCCGGCTGGTCGGCGAAGCTCAGGTCCTCCGCCCGCCAGTAGGGTGGGTAGGAACGCGCCAGGTAGGAGGTTGCCCAGCTCGCCGTGAATCCGTCGGCGCCGATGCTGCGCTCGGCCGGCAGCGCCGCCCCGGTGAAGCTCGGATGCGGCCAGTTCGACGCGATCGAAAGCTTCGTCTCGCTGCCCAGCGGCAGGAATTCCAAAAGCCCGTTGCCGTTGAGCGAAAGCTTGAGCGCGAAGCTATGCCCGCGGCCGGCGAAATCGGCGCCACTGTTCGGCAGCCGCGCCTGCAGCCCGGCATGGAACAGCTGCGTCTTCGAAAGTCCCGGCGTGAACGCCACGGGACGGTCGTCGAGCGCGAAGCTCAGGCTGCGCACGCCGCGCAGGTCGCTGAGCCCGATCGCGAGCGTCGCCTCGTTCCACTTGATGTCGGCCGGCGCCACGCCCCAGTCGGCGAAGCTCGGCGCCGCGAAGCTGCCGGACATCGTGACGTCGCCGCCATAGACGAGCGCCTCGTAGATGCTGCGGTAGCGCAGCTCCGCCTTCACGTCGGCATGGATGGCCAGCGTCTCCGGCAGGAAATAGACGAGATGCCGTTCCTCGGCCTGCACGACCGTGCCGGTGGCCGACGTGCTCTGCGTGTGCGTGACATAGGGCACGGCCAGCACCGGCCCGCCGATCAGCTGCGTGTCGCCCCAGAGCGACGCGATCTCGCCCTCGACCGTCGCCCGCCGCTCCGCCCGCTCCGTCACCAGATCGCCGATCATGGAGAGCGGGATCAGCATGACCAGCACGAGAATGCCGAGCACCACGACCCGCTTGCTGACGTCGAAGCCGCCGCCCGCCCATGGCCGCCCCCCGATATCGAGCCGTATCATGTCCCCTCCCGCCGAATCCGCCGGCACCACGCCGGACCGTCGAGGTCAGGTTATCGGCGGTGATTGCGGCGGAAGGCAGCGCCCGATCATGGCGAACCCGAGGCCGCCGCGCGGCAAAGCTGGGTGAGGTGGCACCGGTGCGCTAGACCAGGCCGTGTACTGATAAAATCACCACCAGCGCGTCACCCCACGTGTCCGCAAAGCATCCAAGTTCGGAAGCCGGTGCAGGTAGAGGAAGTGGCGCAGATTGACCCGAAGCGGCCCTCGCCATCATGCGCGCGAACAGCCGAGAAGGGTGGATTCCGGTGATTCGGCAAGGCAAAGCCGCCGGGTTGCACGGCCTTCACTCCTCAGGCATCCCCGCCTTGCGGAGCGCGTCGAACGCCGGCTGCATATTCGGCTTGCGTTCGATCATCCCCTTGACGGTAGCCTTGGGATTGAAACGGCGAGCTTCGGCCATTGCGTTCCTCGCCTCTTCCAAGTGTCCCTTGAGCCCGTGGGCGGCCGCCAGATTAAGATAGGAATAAAAGACGCGATAACCGCCCTCGATCGCCTTATTGCACTCTTCGATTGCCGCATCCCAATGCCCGAGGCCAAGTTCAGCGTCGGCCAACCAATTGTGCCACTGGCTCAAAGCAGGATCACGCGGGCTCAGACGCATCGCTTGCTGAATATCAAACTTCGCTTCCTCGAATTGGCCCAAATAAGTTTCGACGATGCTTCGTGTTGCATAGAGAAGGGCGCTATTTGGATCTATCGCAAGACCGGCATCAACGACACGACGGGCCTCGTTGTTACGGGAAGTGTTGTTCAGGTAAAAGCTCTTGGCCACATAGGCTAGGATGTTGTCTCGGTCGAGAACGAGGGCATGATCGGCCTGACCGAGTACTTTCGAGTCGTAGTCAGCTTCAGGGCTCCTCCAACCAAAGGCGTATTCAAGGGCGTAAGCCATGGCGGCGCCCGCGAGGGCTTTGCTATTGACCGCATCAATGCTAAGCGCTTTGTCCATGAATCCACACGCCTGGGCAATATTTTCGGGTGTTCGTCCCTGATTGAGCCAAGCCCTGCCCTGAAAATAGAGGTCCATCGAGTCGGGTTGTGGCGATCGCGCCGCGCGTCGCGCCTCGGCGGTGATGAGCGCCGCATCAAGCTGGCGCGCCAGACGACCGACGATCTCATCCTGCATCTCGAAGAGGTCGGAGAGCGACTTGTCGAACCGTTCCGCCCAAATGTGGTTGCCGGTCTCCACGTCGATGAGCTGCGCATTGACCCGTATCCGACTTCCGCCGCGCTGGATGCTGCCTTCCAGGACATAGCGCACGCCCAACTCGCGGCCAATTCCTTTGATGTCGATCGATTTGCCCTTATAGGTGTAAGCCGTATTCCTGGCGATCACGAAGGAGCCCGAAATACGCGAGAGGTCGGTGGTCAGACTCTCGGTCACGCCGTCAACGAAATACTCCTGCTCCGGATCGCCACCCAAGTTGACGAAGGGCAACACCACGATAGACAGCGGCGGGGGCCCGACCTTGTTTGGCGCCTCCAGATGCGATGCTGGGCGCGCGCCCTCTGAACCCGTCTTGAGTGCATAAGTCCGGACCGGCCGGGAGATGTTTTTTAGAGTTCGCTCGCCTAAATCGGCGAATGTCTCCTTTAGCTTGTCGCGGACTTGCTCGTAGGCGGCGCTGGAGAGGCAGATGCCGCCCGGCTCCGCAATGCCCTCCAATCGTGCGGCGATATTCACCCCGCCACCCATCAGGTCGCCATCGCTCTCCTCCACGACATCGCCGAGATGGATGCCGACACGTAATTCTATGCGACGCTCTGGCGGCAGTCCCGCGTTGCGCTCGACCATGCCGTTCTGCACCTCGATCGCGCAGCGCACGGCGTCGACCACGCTGCGGAACTCGATAAGAATGCCGTCCCCGGTGCGCTTGACGACGCGCCCGTGACGCAAAGCGATGGTCGGGTCGATGAGATCGCTGCGCAGCGCGCGGAGCCGCGCCAAAGTGCGGTCCTCCTCCGCGCCCACCAGCCGGCTGTAGCCGACCACATCGGCGGCCAGGATTGCTGCAATCTTCCGGGTTTCGGACAAGGCGAAGCCTCAGGTGCCATACGAAGATAGCACAAAAGCCCTCAGAGCCGGCGCATCTACATCGTGTTCTTATTGACGAGATCGACCAGGAAGCTGCGGACACTCTCATTCGCCTTATCGACGTCGGCCTGGGTCTGATCGGTCAGTTTGTCATCCATCGGGAAGAAGACAAAAATGCTGGCGCGTCCATTTGCCGTCATCACCGTCAGGGCGGCGTAGGTGATCGTATTGTCCTGGTCCCGACAGGCCGTAAAGCCACCCCTGATCTCATATTCGTTCTTGGAATAGCGAGACGTAATGCTCGAGGCGGCGCTCCCCTGGCATTCCTGCTGCAGCGAGCCCGTGAAGTTGGCGACGACCTGATCGGGCGTGCGCGTGCGGCTGTCCTCTTGCCAGAACGCGCCGACGACCGCGCCGTCGCTGACGATATAGTCGGCAAAGTCGATCTCGCTGCCTTTCGTGACAGGCTCCATCGCCGCCCTGCTGCCGAGGGAGCCCTGCATGATCTGCTTGAACTCCTCGAAGGTCAGTTCCGGTGGCGAGATGCGCCAAGGCGATCCCGCGAGTTCGGTCGTCTCCGCGTTGGCCGTGCCCGCGAAGGGATTGGGATTGCTCGGCTGCGCAGCGAACGGGTTGGCGTTGCTCGGCTGGGCATGCGCCGCGTAGCAGTCATAAATTGCAGCGATCGCGGCCGACGTGCGCTCGAGTCTGAACTTGAAGGTGCCACTGCGTGCATTCAAGGTCAGGAGGTTGCCGAATCGGAAGGCGGCGATCGCGCGCTGATCGGTTCCGAGATCGACGCGGATGGCTCCGTCGACGGGCACCGATCCCGTAACCCGCTTCGACCATCGATTATCGATCGTGAGATCGAAGTCATACTGCTCGCCCGGCTTGAGCTTCCAGGACTTCTCCGAAAACCCTACCGAGAAACCCGACTCGTCATAAAGCAGCACCATATCGATGCCCTCATAGTCCGCACCGACTGCGCAGTGGCTGAATGTCTTCGTTTGATTGTCGAAATAGGCGCCCCCAGCCCAGGGGCCCACGGACAACTGGTCTTGCTCAGACGCATATGCGGCCCCCGCGGTGCCGAGGAATCCTGCATAGATGAACGCCATCCAACGCATCCGACCCTCCCACGCTGCTCTGGTTTCTGTTCGCGCGGATGCCGCCATCCGCGGCTCCGCCATTCGGTTTGCGGATCTCCTTGTGTGTCGTGCGATCCGCCTTGCGCTTGACCTTTCATTCCTAATCGCCGATACTTGGAACAAAGCACGAACATGATGTTTATGTCAAGAGGCCGCGTATGTCACTGATGGGATCGCCCCAAGCCGCACCCACCGCCATTGGATGCCCTGCCGACCGTCGCGGTCGCCTGAAGAACGGCAATCGTCCCGGCGATTTCCTGGCCGCGCCGCGCTGCGCCGCCCGCACGCGTTGCCGCGCGACCTGCCGCCAGCCGGCGATGCCGAATGGCCGCTGCCGGATGCATGGCGGGCTCAGCACCGGCCCGCGCACCGCTGCGGGCCTCACCAACAGCCGTCGCGCCCGCTGGAAGCACGGCGCCCGCTCGGCCGAGATCGGCGCGCTCCGCCGCGAGGCCCGCGCCCACCTCCGCCGCGTCCGCACCCTCCTCAGCGCCGTCCGCCCCTCTGGGCATGGGGTCCATCGTCCAAATTCAGGTGTAGGGGCGCGCTGCGCGCGCCCGTCTTCCTCGGCCTCGCCGGTAACGCCGATCGATCGCGCGACCGATACGTGGCGCGCAGCGCGCCCCTACATGCCCCAATCAGGAGCGCCCGCTCCCGCTGGGCATGGGGTCGATCGTTCGTTTTCGCATCCGGCCGCTGGCGTCCCCGTCCGTCCTGGCCTGCTCGGCGCCCTCGTCTCCGCTTGGCATGGGGTTCATCGTCGCTTTTTCGCCCGCCGGGCTGTAGTAAGGTCGCCCGCCGCTAAGAACCGCTGACCGGGAGCAACGACGATGACGACCATGAAGGCGCTGGTGAAGCGCAAGGCCGAGCCGGGCATCTGGATGGAGGAGGTGCCGGTGCCCACGGTGGGCACGAACGAGGTCATGATCCGCGTCGAGAAGGCGGCGATCTGCGGCACCGACCTCCACATCTACAAATGGGACGACTGGTCGCAGCGCACGATCAAGCCCGGCCTCGTCATCGGCCACGAGTTCGTCGGACGCATCACCGAGCTCGGGCCCGGCGTCGACAACTACCAGGTCGGCGACCGCGTCTCCGCCGAAGGGCATCTCACCTGCGGCCAGTGCCGCAACTGCCGCGCCGGCCGCCGCCACCTCTGCAATCAGACGCGCGGCATCGGCGTCAACCGCAACGGCGCCTTCGCCGACTATGTCGTCGTGCCCGCCGCCAATCTCTGGCTGATCCCGGCGCAGATCCCCTCGGAGTTCGCCGCCTTCTTCGATCCGCTCGGGAACGCCGTCCACTGCGCGCTCTCGTTCGAGATGGTGGGCGAGGACGTGCTCATCACCGGCGCCGGCCCGATCGGCATCATGGCGGCCGGCATCTGCCGCCGCCTCGGCGCCCGCCACGTCGTCGTGTCAGACGTCAACGACTACCGCCTCGACCTCGCGCTCAAGATGGGCGCCAGCCACATCGTCAACGTGAAGCGGGAGACGCTCGCCGAGGCCATGCGCAAGCAGGAGATCCACGAGGGCTTCGACATCGGCCTCGAGATGTCCGGCAATCCGCAGGCCTTCAATGACATGCTGCACCACATGTATCACGGCGGCCGCGTGGCGCTGCTCGGCATCCTCCCCGGCGACACCCGCATCGACTGGGACCAGGTGATCTTCAAGGGCCTGCACATCAAGGGCATCTATGGGCGCGAGATGTTCGAGACCTGGTACAAGATGACCCAGCTCGTGCTCGGCGGCCTCGACCTCCGCCCCGTCCTCACCCACCAGCTGCCGAAGGCCGACTTCGCCAAGGGCTTCGAGCTCATGGCCTCCGGCCAATGCGGCAAGATCGTCCTCGACTGGGCGAACGGGTAGGCCGGCCATGGGTCTCCAACAGCGCCTCACCGACCAGCTCGCGCAGATCCGCCGCGACGCCCTCTACAAGGAGGAGCGCGTCATCGCGGGTCCGCAAGGCGCCGGCATCCACCTTGCCACCGGCCAGGACGTCCTCAACTTCTGCGCCAACAACTATCTCGGCCTCGCCAACCATCCGGAGATCGTCGCCGCCGCGAAGCAGGCGCTCGACGACCACGGCTTCGGCCTCGCCTCCGTGCGCTTCATCTGCGGCACGCAGGACCTGCACCGCGAACTCGAGACCGGTATCGCCCGCTTCTTCGGCACCGACGATGCGATCCTCTATTCATCCTGCTTCGACGCCAACGGCGGCCTCTTTGAGACGCTGCTCGACGAGCAGGACGCCGTCATCAGCGACGCCCTCAACCACGCCTCCATCATCGACGGCATCCGCCTCTGCAAGGCGCAGCGCCTGCGCTACCGCCACGCCGATATGGACGACCTGCGCGCCCAGCTCACGGCGGCGAAGAACGCGCGCACCCGCCTCATCGCCACCGACGGCGTCTTCAGCATGGACGGCGACATCGCGCCGCTCGACCAGATCGTGCAGCTCGCGCGCGAGCACGACGCCGTCGTCATGGTCGACGATTCCCACGCCACCGGCTTCGTCGGCCCCACGGGCCGCGGTTCGGCCGAGCATCACGGCGTGCAGGGCGCGATCGACATCTTCACGTCGACCCTCGGCAAGGCTCTGGGCGGCGGCACCGGCGGCTTCACCACGGCCAGGCAGCCCGTCATCGATCTCCTGCGCCAGCGCTCGCGGCCCTATCTCTTCTCCAACTCCATCACGCCCTCGGTCGCCGCCGCCGGCATCAAGGTCTTCGACCTGCTCACCCGCACGGCCGACTTGCGTCGCAAGCTGATGGACAACGCGCGCCACTTCCGCGAGCAGATCGCCGCCGCCGGCTTCACCATCAAGCCGGGCATCCACCCGATCGTGCCGGTGATGCTCGGCGATGCCGCGCTGGCGCAGAAGATGTCGACCGAGCTGCTGACCCTCGGCATCTACGTGATCGGGTTTTCGTATCCGGTCGTGCCCAAGGGCGAGGCCCGCATCCGCGTACAGATCTCGGCCGCGCACGAGCGCGCGCACCTGGATCGCGCCATTGCCGCCTTCACGCAGGTGGGTCGTAAGCTGGGAGTCGTCCGCTGACGCGGTAGGTCAGGCCACCGCCGCCTTGGCAGCAGTCTCGCCGCTGTTGTCGGCGGCATCCTGCAGGCGCGGAAGCCAGATGGTGAAGGTGGTACCTTCGCCGACGGCGCTCTCGACGTCGATGGTGCCGCCATGCTGCTCGACGATCTGCCGGACCGTCGGCAGGCCCAGGCCGATGCCGAAGCTCTTGGTGGTGAACAGCGGCTCGAACACCTTCGGCAGGACGTGGGTCGCGATGCCGGGTCCGTTGTCGGCGATGGAGAGGCGCAGATGCGGGCCGGCGCCTTCCATGCGCACGGTGATGCGTGGCTGCCATCCCGCCGGCGCCGTCCAGCCCGGTTCCTGTAGCGCCTGCACCGCATTTTCCAGCAGCTTGACGATGGCCTGGCGGAGCGCCTCGCCATCGGCGGCGGCCGGGGTGCCACAGCGCAGCTCCCGCACCAGCTCGACGCCCTCGGGGAGACGAAATGCATCCAGCGTCTCGCCCACGAACCCGTCGATCGCCAGGGTTCCGCGCTGAAGCTCCCGCTTCTGCGTGAAGGCGAGGAGGTCGTAGATGATCTTGGCGCAGCGGTCGACATTGCGGTCGGCGCGCTCGAGCGCGCGCTCGACCGCCGGCCGTTCCTTGCCGACGATCTGGCGCACCACGCCCATCGAGTTGCGGATGGCGCCGAGCGGGTTGCGCAGCTCGTGGCTCACCGTCGCCGCCACTTGTCCGATCGTGGCGAAGCGCTCCTGGTGCGCCAAGCGATCGGTGGCGCTGCGCAACTCCGCGAGCGTCGCGCGCAGCTCCTCCTCCATCTGGTGCCGGTCGGTGATGTCGAAGATGGCGCCGTCGAGATGCCGCACGGTGCCATCGGCGCCGTAGACCGCTTGTCCCTTCTCATGGATCCAGCGCTCGGTCCCATCCCGATGCAGCAAGCGGTAGTCGATGGTGTAGGGGCGCCGCGCCTTGATCGCGGCAGAGGCCGTGCTCTCGACCCGATCGGAATCGTCCGGATGGATCACGCTGACGAAGCTGCGCACGCGGTTCCCGATGAAGTCGCCGGCCGGATAGCCGACGATGTCGACGATGGCATCGCTGATGAACTCCATCGTGAACTCGGCGTCGTGAGCGCCGCGATAGCAGGCGCCGGGAATGTTGCTGAGCAGCGTCTTGAACTTGGCTTCGCTCTCCCGCAGGTCGCTTTCTATGCGTCGGCGCGCCGTGATGTCGAAGATGGCGCCGTCGAGATGCAGAAGCTTGCCGTCGCCGTCGAAGACACCTTGCCCCTTCTCATGCACCCATCGGAACGAACCGTTCTTGTGCATGATGCGGTATTCGATGGTGAACGGCTCGCGCCGCGCGACGGCATCGCCTACGACCTTGTCCACGTGGGCGCCGTCATCCGGATGAAAGAGGCTGGCATAGGTGCGGACGCGGTTGCCGATGAAGTCGCTGGCCGGGTAGCCGGAGACATCCTCGATCGCGTCGCTGATGAACTCCATCGTGTAGGCGGCATCGTTCGCGCAGCGGTAGCAGGCGCCTGGAATGTTGGTGAGCATCGTCTTGAACTTCTGCTCGCCGGCACGCAGCTCTTCCTCGATGCGGCGGCGCTCGGTCATGTCGAAGATGACGCAGTCGAGGTGCGTCACGCTGCCGGCTTCGTCGAAGATAGGCTGGCCGCGCTCGGACACCCAGCGAACCGAGCCGTCCTTGTGCAGCATCCTGAATTCCACGTTGAACGGACGGCGTTGAAGGATGCCCTCGTTCGTCGCCTTGATGACGCCTGGCACGTCGTCCGGGTGATAGACGCTGATCGCGGAGCGCGCATGATTGCCGATGAAGTCGCTGGCCGGATAGCCGGTCAACTCCTCGATGGCGTTGCTGATGAACTCGATCGTGTAGTTCGCGTCGTTCAGGCAGCGATAGCAGACGCCCGGGATGTTGGTTACGAGAGCTCGGAACTTCATCGCGTCGTTTTGTCGGGCCGCTTCCTCTTGCTGAGCGCGATAGGCAAGACGGCGGTCGACGAGGGTGGCAACGAGGCCGAGGGCCAGCACGATGATCGTAGCGGCCGCGATGAGAATGGCGAGCAGTTGCGGCGGTATCGACGCCGGCATTGCCATATCGCCTTCCGCCTCGGTGAAGCGGACCGCTGCCATGCCGGTGTAGTGCATGCTGGCGATAGCGGCGCCCATGACGAAGGCGCTGGCAATGCGATGCCACGTGGTGGTGAGGTAGGTAGCCAGGAATAGGGCCACCGTGGCGGCGGTAATGGCAATCGCGACGGATACGCCGACGAGCAGGGGGTCGTAGTGCGTCTCCGCGTGCATGCGCATCGCCGCCATGCCGATGTAGTGCATGACGGCGACACCCAGGCCGGTGAGGATTCCGGCGGCGGCCAGCGCCGTCCATCGACGGGACCACCGATCCACGATGTGCAGGCCGGCACCAACGACGAGAATGGCGGCGCCGAGCGACGCGATCGTGAGGCCCGCATTGTAGGTGATCGCCATCGAGCCAAGATCGAAGGCGAGCATGGCGACGAAGTGCATCGACCAGATGCCGCCGCCGAGAGCCGTGGCCGCGGCAATGAGCCAGAACAGGCGACCGCGCTTTCCGGCGGCGTTCATGCGGCCCGCAAGGTCGAGCGCCGTAAAGGACGCAAAGACGGCGATAGCGACCGACACGGTCACTAGGAGCGGATCGTAGGAGCCGTGTAGCGAGGCGGCCGTAACCATGCAGGTGGCTTCCCTCGGGCTGCAGGCGCTCGCGCGGGGGATGGCCAGGAGCATGCCGTCGCGGAACTGCGCTGATCGCGGACACAGGTTACGGAGGATCGGTTAACGTCCCATAAAATCCATTCGGAAGCGGCTCAGGGGGCGCGGCTAAGGATATGAGCGATATCAATCTGTTGAAAGCAGCCTCCCGGCCGCGACCGAGCGGTTCCCTTGATCGATCGGCCGCCATACCCACATACCCCTAGACGGCGCCGAACGGGCCGTCCTTCAGAGGGCAGGTTGCGCCTCTGCTCGTAGCAAAGCGCTGCTCGCTCGATGGAGGAGGAGCCGACCGATGTCCCGCCTGTCCCTCTCCAACAATCCCTTGCTTTTGGGCTTTGAACACGTCGACCGTCTGCTTGAGCGGATCGCTCAACAGCCGGGTGACGGGTATCCCCCGTTCAACATCGAGCAGGTCGGCGAGAGCGGACTCCGCATCGCGCTGGCGGTTGCGGGATTCGCCGCCGAGGATCTCGATATACAGGTCGAGAATAACCAGCTCCTGATTCGCGGCCGCCAGCCGGAACAACCGCAGCGGGTCTATCTGCATCGCGGAATCGCGGCGCGTCAGTTTCGTCGCGTCTTCGTGCTGGCGGAGGGACTCGAGGTCGTTTCGGCAAAACTCGACAACGGCATCCTCGCCATAGCCATCGAGCGGCCGGAGACGATGAACGAAGTGCGGACGATCACCATCCATACGCCGGACACCGCCAACGGTGCCGGGCCGTCCGCGGTGCGGTGAGAAGGAGACAGCAATGACCATTTCCGAACGGCTGCGGCAGATTTCCTCCTCGGACTTTGCCGCGCTTGGCCTGCAGGGCGTGGCTTACATCAAGCCCGTCGTGGTCGACGGAGCACCGGCCTGTGCGATCTTTGCCGCCAACGGCACCCAGATGGGTGTCGTGCCTACGCGCGACGAAGCCATCGTGGCCCTGCACGAACGCGATCTGGATCTGGTCAGTATCCACTGACGAGCGCGTGAGCGCTCAAGCAGCGTGACTGGTGCGTGATTCCGTCAGGAGCGCGTAGAGCGCGTCGGGCTTGTCGGCGCCACGCAGCTTCTCGCAGGTCGAGCGGTCGCGCAGGAGTCGGGAAACGCGCGCCAGCGCCTTGAGATGATCGGCACCGGCCGTTTCCGGCGCCAACAGTAGGAAAATCAGGTCGACCGGCTGGTCATCGACTGCATCGAAGTCGACGGGTGTTTCCAGCCGCGCGAACAAGCCGTGCAGGCGGCGGAGTTCCGCCAGCTTTCCGTGCGGTATCGCGATGCCATCGCCCACGCCGGTGGTGCCCAGCCGTTCGCGTTCGAGCAGCACGTCGAAAATGGCGCGCTCCGGCAAGCCGGTCGCGTCGGCGGCTCGCTTGGACAGCTCCTGCAGTACCTGCTTCTTGCTCGTCGCCCGCAGACGAGCGATCACGCTTTGCGGCGTGATGAGGTCCTCGATCTCCATCCCTGTCCTCGTGTTTGCGTAGACTCTCGCGAATCATGCCGACGCGTTGCCGCGTGGATCGACCCATCCGATCGTTCCGTCCGGCCGTCGGTAGACCATGTTGAGTTCGCCGTGGGCGCGGTTGCGGAACATGAGGGCCACGCCGCTCGACAGATCGAGCCGCATGACCGCTTCCCCCACCGATAGCGTCGGAATGTCGGTTGCCATTTCTGCGATTATTACCGGCGCGCCGTTGCTGTCCTCGGCCGCCTCGGCCTCGTTGGCATCGCCGGCGAGGATGTACTGCGCCGCCGGTTCCGTGGGAGTCTCGCTGCGATGGTGGTCGCGCAGCCGGCGTTTGTAACGTCGGAGCCGTTTGGCCAGATTATCCGCGGCGGCGTCAAAAGCTGTGTAGGGTGCTTCCGCATCGGCTTGGCTCTGCATGCTGATTCCGCGGCCGATATGGACGCTGATCTGCGCGCGATAGAGATGCGCCTCACGCGACAGAACGACGTTGGCATCGATTGGGTTCCCGAAGTACTTACCGAAGACGCCTTGCAGGCTCTCCTCGACATGCGCCTTGAGGGCGTCGCCAACGTCGAGGTGCTTGCCTTTCACGTTCAACTGCATTGGGTCGTTGATTCCAGGGCTGCACCGGCGGCAACAATGGCCATACAGGATCAGACGCCCGTCGCACGAAGCGCGGGAAAATAGGTAGGGCGCTGCGGCAAGTCAAGGACGACCGGAGCGCTTCCGAGCTTCACATGTTACATCTAGACGGCCTCAGCGCAACTGCAATGCCTTCGCGCGCCGGCGCTGCGCCGATGAAGGGATCCGCAATGATTCCCTATATTTAGCGATCGTCCGCCGCGCGATTTCGATACCCTCCTGCCGCAACAACTCAGCGAGCCGATCATCCGAAAAGACCGCGTGGCCGTCCTCGGCGTCGATCAAGGTCTTAATGCGCATGCGGACCGCCTCGGCGGAGTGGCCGAGGCCGCCCTCGGCATCGGCCAGGGCGCTGCCGAAGAAGTAACGCAGTTCGAAGAGCCCGCGCGGCGTCGCCAGGTATTTGTTCGTTGTCACCCGGCTCACCGTGCTCTCATGCATGCTGATGGTCTCGGCAACCTCGCGACGGGTCAGAGGGCGCAGTTGCTGTACGCCGTGGCGAAAGAAGCCGTCCTGCTGGCGAACGATTTCGGTCGCCACCTTCAGGATGGTCGTGGCTCGCTGCTGCAGCGAACGGACGAGCCAGTTGGCGGCATTGACGCGGTCGGTGATGTAGTCGCGTGCCGACTTGTCAGCCGCCATGCCACGGACGCGAGCAACATAGCTCTCGTTGATGAGCACGCGCGGCAGAGCATCGGGGTTCAACTCGATGATCCATCCGCCATCCGGCGCCCGGCGCATCAGGATATCCGGCACCACCGGCGGCACCGGCACTGTCGTAAACGGTTCTGCTGGCTTCGGATTGAGCGCCTTTATCTCGCCGATCATGTCGGCCAGATCCTCGGCGTCGACCCCGCACAGGCGCAGTAGTCGATCGCGCTCGCCGCGCGCCAACAGGTCGAGATGCTCGATCAACGTCTGCATCGCCGGATCGAAGCGATTGCGGTCCCTGAGCTGGAGAGTCAGACACTCGGCGAGGTCGCGGGCAAAGACGCCGGGCGGATCGAACTGTTGCAGCCGGGCCAGGATCGCCTCGACGCGGGCAAGCGTGCATCCGAGGCGGTTGGCCACTTGCCGTAGTTCGCCGCTGATGTACCCGGCCTCATCGAGCTGCTCGATCAGGGCGAGTCCGATGATGCGCTCCGTCGGGTCGGTCAGATCGACGGCCAGCTGCTCCAGGAGATGCTCGCGCAGACTGACAGTGCGGCTTAGCGTCTGCTCGAGCGTGCCGCCACCGTCGCCAGAGTCCGCGTCAGGGCCGCGGCCGGCGCCCGATGAGAGAAATGAGGGAGCGCTATCGGCGTCGTTTGTCCAGAGATTGTCGTAGTCGGCGTCCAGGGGCGAGTCGGCCGCATCGGGCATCGTCGCGTTCGTCGCAAACTCGCTCGCATCGAGCGGATCTGTCGGAGGGGCCGGCGCCTCGCTCCCGTCGGCCTCCACGAGGCCGCTATCGGAGCTGTCGTCCCGCTCCAGCAACGGGTTCTGCTCGATTTCCCGCTCGACGTAGGCGGCGAGTTCCTGGCTCGACAACTCAAGCAGCTTGATTGCCTGCTGCAGTTGCGGGGTCATCACCAGCGTCTGGGTCTGCCGCAGATCCATGCGCTGGCGTACGGCCATCACGTCAACCCTTTCTCGCGCCGACCTTGGGAAGTCAGCTCATCGTATCATATTTTCGTTGTTCGCTGTCGCGCTGTGTTGCTGCGACGCGGGGTGGCGTGTCCTAGAGACTGAACCTGTCGCCGAGATAGACCCGCCGCACATTCTCGTCATCGACAATCTCCGGCGGCCGCCCTTCGCGCAGAACCTTGCCTTCATAGAGAATGTAGGCACGATCGACGATGTCGAGGGTATCTCGGACATTGTGATCGGTGACGAGAACACCGATGCCGCGGTCCTTGAGATGACTCACGAGCGAGCGGATGTCGCCGACCGTGATCGGATCGATGCCGGCAAATGGCTCGTCAAGCAGGATGAAGTTCGGACGCGAGGCGATGGCACGCGCAATCTCGACGCGCCGGCGTTCGCCGCCCGATAGCGCCACCGCCGGCGCCTTGCGCAGGTGTTCGATCGAGAACTCCGCCAGCAGGCCGTCGATGCGCGCCTCGCGCGCATCACGCGACGGCTCGATGATCTCGAGCACGGCGCGGATATTCTCCTCGACTGACAGCCCGCGAAACACCGAGGCTTCCTGGGGCAGATACCCGATTCCCAGTTTAGCCCGCCGGTACATCGGCAGGTTCGTCACGTCGACGCCGTCGAGCACGATGCTGCCTGCATCGGCTTTGATGAGTCCGGTGATGATGTAGAAGCAGGTGGTCTTGCCGGCACCGTTCGGACCAAGCAGTCCGACGACCTCACCCCGCCGGACCGAGACGGACACCCCGCGCAAGACCGGCCGCTTGCGGAACTGCTTCGTCAGGTTGTTGGCGACAAGGCCGGGCGCCAGAGGGGCGATCTTGGCTGTCTGGTCGGCCTGATCGCCGCGCGCCTGCCGCGGACCGGGATCGTCGATCGGGCGGATGGACACGCTCATGGTCGTCACGGCGTCTTCGATGACGATGACGGCATGATCAAGCTCTTGACCTTGCCGGAACCGGCCGGGGCGCCGACCAGCCGGCTGACGCCGGTCTGGACGTTGAGCTCGGCGAACTCGCCGTTGAACTGATTCTGACCGTTCGTCACTTTCACATCGCCGGTCAGGGTCATCACCTGCTTGTCGACATCGTAGTCGCCCTTGCTGCCGGTGGCGAACGTGTTCGGCGTCTTGATCTGCACGTTGCCGTCGGCCTCGACGCGCACGAGCTGCAGCTTGCCGTCGGCCTGCCGCTGGAAATGTCCGGTCATGCTGTCGGCCGTCACCTGCCGGTCCTTTTGGACGACCACGGCATTGCCGTGCGCGAAGGCGAGCTGGGTACTGTCCTGGTATTCGATGCCGTCGCGAGCCGTCAGGGTTTCTGTGCCGGTATCGATCCGAAGGTCCCGGCCGGTGACCTTGACCGTCCGCTGATCGAGATCGTAAACGGCATGATCGCCCACAAGCTTCCGGCCGGGCGATGTCATGACGACGTGGCCATCAGCCTCGACCTGGAAAATCTCCGAGCTGCCGTCCGGCCGGCTGCGGTAGTGCGCCGTCAAGGTGTCTGCCTTGATCGTGGAATCGCCACGCGTCGCGGTCGCGTTGCCGCGGGCAATGTAGACCTTCTCGTTCTTGCGCCATTCGATGCCCTGATCAGCCTCGATCTGGATCGGCAGCTTCGACTGGCCCTGCGCGAAGGGATCGCCGCTTTGCGTCTGCTGGGCCACTGCCGTTCGCAGCGGGAGCGCAGCGGCGGCGACAATCCCGCCGAGCGCCGCCGCGAGGAGGCGACGGCGCGATGCTCCGGCAGGTGCGACGGTCATGGCGTCGCCTGGTCCTGCTTGGGTGTGAAAAGGGCGCGGGTATGGCCCAGGAAGATGACGCGGGCTCCCTGGTCGACGATCTGGAAGCCCTCGGCTTGCACGTTGCCGTCGGGGCCCCTGCCCTCCACCGGCGCGTCGCCGGTGGCTGTATGCTCGCCGAGATCGATGCGCGCCCTGGTGGTATGGAACTCGTAGCCGCGATCCTGCACGAGCTTCACCGTACCGCTCAGATCGAGCAGTTGGGTGGCGCGCTGCAGCTGGCCCGCGTCGGCATTGACGGCAACGTGGGTCCCGTTATCGAGGACGATTTCCGCCTTCGGCTGTTGCAGATGGACGACATCGGCATCGTCGGCTTGCTGCGTGGCCAGCGTCGCCGTCACGCTGAAGCTGCGGTTCTTTGCATCGACGCCGGCGAACTGCACGTTGCCCATGCTGATGGCGTCGACCTCCTGCGGTGCGAGGTCGCTGTCGCTGATCTGGAGGCGGACGACCTCGAGGTTGACGTGCGACCAGGCGAAGATCAGACCCGCGGCGGCCAGCGCCAGCAGGGGCAGGGCGAACTTGGCGATGCGCGCAAGCCGCCCCGGGCGGCCGCGCCCGACGGGCGTACGCGGCGCCGGCGGCGGAGCGGGCCGAACGGGGACCTCGAATGGTTTGCGCATGACTGCGGACCCCTGGGTCATGCGACTCCGGCCCGCAGAACGTCGTGAACGTGAAGGATGCCGACCGGCCGGCCGTCCTCGACCACGAACAGAGCCGTGAACGGCCTTTCGCTCATGTTCATCATCGCCAGCGCTTCCTGCGCCAGGGCGTGCGGACGGATGGTCTTGGGATGTCGCGTCATGACATCGCCGGCGCTCTGCGAATTGTCCGACCAGTGGCGGCGGAGATCGCCGTCGGTGATGATGCCGATGAGCTCACCGCTCGCATCGACGATGCCGGCGCAGCCAAACCCTTTTGCGGTCATCGCCAACACGGTTTCCCTGATCGATGTCGCCGGGGGCACAAGCGGCAGGCTGTCGCCGCTATGCATGATGTCTGCCACCTTCAGCAGCTTGCGCCCGATCTGTCCGCCAGGATGGAGGATCTGGAAGTCCGACGTCGAGAATCCACGGCGTTCGAGGAGGGCGATGGCGATGGCATCGCCGAGGGCGAGCGTCATGGTGGTCGAGGTCGTGGGTGCCAAGCCGAGGGGGCACGCCTCGTCCGCGCGCGGCAGCAAGAGCAGCGCATCGGCCGCCTCGGCCAGGGCACTCCCGGCACCGGCGGTGACCGCGACGAGCGGGATGCGGAAGCGCCGAGTATAGGCGATGATGGCGGCGAGTTCGGGTGTGCCGCCGGAGTTGGACAGAGCGAGGACGACATCGCCCGGCGCGATCATGCCGAGGTCGCCATGGCCCGCCTCGGCCGGGTGCACGAAAAGCGCCGGCGTTCCCGTTGAAGCCAGGGTGGCGGCAATCTTGCGTCCGATGTGGCCGCTCTTGCCCATGCCGGTCACGACGACGCGGCCGCGGGCTCCTGACAGGATGTCGAGGGCGCGGACGAAGTTGATGCCGAGTTCTTGGGCGAGCGCCAGAATTCCATCGGCCTCGGCCCGCAGCACCCGGCCGGCGGCGGCCAGATCGGCGGTTTCGCTCGTCTGGCGGCCGCGCTTGGTCGGCTCGGGTTTGATGACGGCCGTCACGACAACAGCTCCTGTCTCCCTTCACGCATCGACAGGCCTGCGGCCTGTGGGGGACGCCGCCGGACGCCGGCTGGGCTCCTCGGCGTGATCAGCCGATCAGCGGCCGGAATCACGGGGGTCTTCTTCCCGAAAGTAGGCATTCGCCGACCCCCCCGTCAATGAGACCGATCCCTTGCGGGGCTGGGTTCGCACTATGTCTTAATGAGCAAAAATGTCGACGTCCGGCCATCCGGCCAAGTCCAATTCGGCGCGGACGGGAAGGAAATCGAAGCAGGCCTGGGCGAGTTGGGTGCGCCCTTCGCGTGCCAGCATGGCATCGAGCTTGCCTTTGACGGCATGCAGATGGACGACGTCGGACGCGGCATAGCGCAGCTGTTCCTGCGTCAGCTCGGCAGCTCCCCAATCGGACGACTGTTGTTCCTTCTTCAGCTCGACGCCGAGCAGGTCCCTGCATAGGTCCTTGAGGCCATGTCGATCCGTGAAGGTCCGCACCAGCCGGGAGGCGGTCTTGGTGCAATAGACCGGCCGGCAGGTGACCCCGAGATGCTCTTTCAGGGCGGCGATATCGAAGCGAGCGAAGTGAAGCAGCTTGGTGACCCCCGGAGCGGCGATCAACGCCTTCAAATTCGGTGCGTCGTTTGCTTGGCCAGGCCCGGGGATGCGGACCAGATGGCAGTTTCCGTCGCCTGCCGATAGCTGAACCAGACACAGCCGGTCACGATGGGGATGAAGGCCCATCGTCTCCGTGTCGATGGCCACGAGGCCCCCGAGGTCGAGGCCGTTGGGCAGGTCGCCCTGATGCAGCTCGATGTTCATGGCCGACCCGCGGCGCCCTCCTTGCCGAGGGGCCGCCAGCGCGTCGGCCGCGCCAATGGACGTGGTGCCCAGGAGAAGACTCGAACTTCCACGACCTTTCGGCCACAGGTACCTGAAACCTGCGCGTCTGCCAATTCCGCCACCTGGGCAATAGAGGGCGCGATTTTCGATTGTTGCCCGGCAATGTCAACGGCTTTTGCCTGTTGCGAATACTGGAGCGCCCGCTATATCTGCCCACAAACCGCGACAACACGGGTCGTATTGGCGGGTTCCGCCAGCGGGCGCTCGACGAACGGGGAGAGGTCGGTATGGCAGCGCGCGTCGTGACGGTGTTCGGTGGATCAGGCTTCGTCGGCCGCTATGTGGTGCAGCGGTTGGCCAAGCACGGCTGGATCGTGCGCGTGGCCGTGCGCCATCCCGACCGCGCCCTGTTCCTGAAGCCGATGGGCGCTGTCGGCCAGATCGTGCCGCTCGCGGCCAGCCTGCATCATCGAGAGTCGCTCAGGATTGCCGTGACCGGCGCCGATGCGGTCGTGAACCTCGTCGGCATCCTTGCCGAGCGCGGCCGGCAGACCTTCTCGGCCGTGCATGCCGAGGGCGCCGGGGCGGTCGTCGCTGCGGCCAAGGCAGCGGGCGTGGGCACGCTTGTCCAGATGTCGGCGCTCGGCGCCGATCCCGCCGCCGCGGCGCAGTATGCGCGGACGAAGGCTGCCGGCGAGCAGGCCGTGCGCGCGACCTTTCCGGCGGCCGGCATCGTGCGCCCCAGCATCGTCTTCGGCCCGGAAGATGACTTCTTCAATCGCTTCGCCGGCATGTCGCGCTTCTCCCCGGCGTTGCCGCTGATCGGGGGTGGCAAAACGCGCTTCCAGCCCGTGTACGTCGGCGATGTCGCCAGCGCGATTGCGCGGCTGGTGGAAGATCAGGCAGTGGCGGGCAAGACCTATGAACTCGGTGGTCCGCGTATCTATAGCTTCCGCGAATTGCTGGAGTTCATCCTGCATGAGATCGGGCGTCGGCGGCTCCTCGTTCCGCTGCCCTTCGCCTTGGCGCGTCTTCAGGCGCTCTGTCTGGAGATTCCGCCGCGTTTGATCCCCGTTCTGCCCGCGCCGCCCTTGACGCGTGATCAGGTGCGGTTGCTGGAGAGAGACAACGTCGTTTCCGCCGGCGCCCTCACGCTCGCCGATCTCGGCATCCAACCGGCGGCCGTCGAAATGCTCGTGCCCGGCTATCTGGCGCGGTACCGGCCTGGAGGTCGCCCCGTTCTAGCGGCACACGGCCAACGGGCCGGGAACTAGACCCGAGCCCTCAGGAATCTTCGCGACGAGCGGGATCGGCTAAGCGAGTAGGCTATCCTCGCGCAAAAAACTTCGCGCCTCAAGCGCAGATAGTCGCAAAACGGAACTACATTTGACCCATTCGACTTCAAGCGATACTGGCGGTGATGCGATAGGTAGAAGTCGGTCCTCGTATATGTCAGTTTTTCTTACCTAACCGCCCAGTTCGGACTCGCATGGGGAACTAGACCAGCGTATGGTCGAAAACGGAGGGCGGCCGGTTACTGCCCACGCTATCCCTCTTGGCGCGGAATTAAGGGAGAGGTCATGCCGCCTCGGATGCTCCGGTTCGTCACCGTCGGCAAGGCCATGCCGGAAAAGCGCCCCCCCGCCGGGCGTCGGACGGATTTCCAGGAAATCTTCCGCGAGTATGCCCCGGCACATGCGGCCGAGCAGTCAGGCCGCTGTTCGCAGTGCGGCGTTCCGTTCTGCCAAGTTCATTGTCCGGTCCATAACAACATCCCGGACTGGCTCAAGCTCACGGCCGAGGGCCGGTTGGAGGAAGCCTACGAGGTTTCCGCCGCCACCAACAACTTCCCCGAGATCTGCGGCCGCATCTGTCCCCAGGATCGACTCTGCGAGGGCAATTGCGTCATCGAGCAGGCCGGGCACGGGACCGTCACGATCGGCTCGATCGAGAAGTTCATCACCGACACGGCCTGGAAGCAGGGCTGGATCAAGCCGGCGCGACCCCGCCATGAACTCGGTACCTCCGTCGGCATCGTTGGCGCCGGTCCCGGTGGGTTGGCGGCCGCCGAGCAACTGCGCCGCCGGGGGCACCAGGTCCACGTCTATGACCGGTACGATCGTGTCGGCGGCCTGCTGATCTACGGCATTCCCAATTTCAAGCTCGAGAAGCAGGTTGTCGAACGACGTGCGCGACTGCTTGCCGATAGTGGAATCAGCTTCACCCTCAATTTCGAGGTCGGCCGGGATGCCTCGCTGGCCGAACTCCGTGAGCGGCACGATGCGATCCTGCTGGCCTGCGGCGTGTATCGGGCGCGCGACATCCAGGCGCCCGGCGTGGGCCTGGGCAGCATCGTTCCGGCTCTCGACTACCTTACCGCCAGCAACCGCAAGGGCCTCGGCGACTCAGTCCCTGATTTCGACAGCGGCAGCCTCGATGCCGCCGGGAAGCATGTCGTCGTCATCGGCGGCGGTGACACGGCGATGGATTGTGTGCGCACTGCCGTGCGCCAGGGTGCGGCATCCGTGAAGTGCCTCTACCGCCGCGACCGAGCCAATATGCCGGGTTCGCAGCGCGAGGTGAGCCACGCGGAAGAAGAGGGCGTGGAGTTCGTCTGGCTGTCGGCGCCCGAAGCCTTCCTCGGCAATCGCGAGGTGACGGGCGTGCGAGCCGCGCGCATCCACCTCGGCGTGCCCGACGCGACGGGCCGCCAGACGCCGCGCCTCATCGAGGGCTCGCATTTCAACCTCGAAGCCGATCTGGTCATCAAGGCGCTCGGCTTCGACCCGGAGGATCTGCCGACCCGATTCAGGGCGCCCGAGCTCGCGGTCACGCGCTGGGGCACCGTGAAGATCGATCATCACTCCAAGATGACGAATCTCGACGGCGTCTTCGCCGCCGGCGATGTCGTCCGCGGCGCCTCGCTCGTCGTCTGGGCCATCCGCGACGGCCGCGATGCGGCAGACGAGATCCACCGCTACGTCAAACGCAAGTCCGCGGCGACGGCCGCCATCGCTGCGGAGTGAGGAGCATCAATTGATGGCATCGACATCTCGACGCGCCGTCTTGTTCCTCCTGGCGCTGTTGCCAGCCGTTTTCTCGGAGGCTTCGCGGGCGCAGACGGATGTCGATCCTGTCGCACTCGCAAAGGCAAAGGAACTCATCAGCGTCTCCAATCTGGTCGCCATGCGCGACGACATGGCCGCATTCATCGGGACACAGATCAGTGCCCTGGTGAAGCAGGCCAATCCCGATCAGGACGACAAGGTCGATCGGGCGGTGAAGGACCTGGTTCTGCCGGTCCTCAAGCGTCATCTTCCGGAATATTTGGATCTGGCTGCAGCGGTCTATGCCAAGCATTTCACGCGCGACGAGCTCACTCAGATCGTCGCCTTCTACAAGAGTCCTGTCGGTCAGAAGTTTTCGCGGGAGCAGGCCAATGTCGTCCCTGACATCACGGAGATGACGAAGGGGTGGATCAACCGCATTGGCAACGCTGTCCTCAAAGAAACTGGGCCCGACCTGCAAAAGCGTGGCCTCAAGGTTCCCGGGGCCTGAAGGATATGACGGGTAACACCGGCCCACAGCAACGAACGGACCGACCGATGCGCGATTGTGCAGCCTCGCAATGGCAGCGTAATGCCGCGCACCTCGCGGCACACGGCCTCTACGATCCCGTTGACGAGCATGATGCTTGCGGCGTCGGGCTGATTGCCGCCATTGACGGCAAGCCGCGCCGGCAAGTGGTGGAGGCGGGCATCGCGGCCTTGAAGTCGGTCTGGCACCGTGGCGCCGTCGACGCCGATGGAAAGACGGGCGATGGCGCCGGGATCCACGTGCAGATCCCGCAGGACTTCTTCAAGGAATATTTCCGCAAGCAGGGCCAGGCGACCGGCATCGGCAAACTCGGCGTCGGAATGGTGTTCCTTCCGCGCACCGACCTGGGCGCCCAGGAGCGCTGCCGGGTCATCGTCGAGCGCGAGATCCTCGCCTATGGCTACACGATTCACGGCTGGCGCCAGGTGCCCGTGAATGTCGAGGTGATCGGCGAGAAGGCCAATGCGACACGGCCCGAGATCGAGCAGATCATGATCGCCAACAGCACAGGCACGTCGGAGGAGCAGTTCGAGACCGACCTTTACGTCATCCGCCGCCGCATCGAGAAGGCGGCGATGGAGGAGTCGATCAAAGACCTCTACATCTGCTCCATGTCCTGCCGCTCGGTGATCTACAAGGGCATGTTCCTGGCCGAGCAGCTCACGGCCTTCTATCCCGACCTGCTGGATGAGCGCTTCGTCTCGAATTTTGCCGTCTATCATCAGCGCTATTCGACCAACACCTTTCCGACCTGGCATCTGGCGCAGCCGTTCCGCGTCATCGCCCACAACGGCGAGATCAATACGCTGAAGGGCAACATCAACTGGATGAAGGCGCACGAGACGCGCATGGCTACCTCGGTCTATGGCGACTACATGGCCGACCTCAAGCCGATCATCCAGCCGGGCGGCTCGGATTCTGCGATGCTCGACAACGTCTTCGAATCCATGGTCGGCGTGGGCCGCACCTTGCCGATGGTGAAGTGCCTGCTCATTCCCGATGCCTGGGCCGAGCGCGAGACCATGCCGAAGGCGCATCGTGACCTCTACAGCTACTGCAATTCGGTGATGGAGCCGTGGGACGGGCCGGCCGGCATCTGCGCCTTTGGCGGCAACTGGGTCATCGCCGGCATGGATCGCAATGGGCTGCGCCCTCTGCGCTACACGATCACCGGCGATGGCTTGCTGCTCGCCGGTTCAGAGACCGGGATGGTCCGGGTCAACGAAGGCGATGTCGTCGAGAAGGGGCGCGTCGGCCCCGGCCAGATGATCGCCGTCGATCTGGCGGCGGGTAAGCTCTATCACCATCGGGAGATGATGGATCACCTCGCCACCCAAGCAGATTTCGGCGCCTGGGTGAAGAACATCACGGTGATCGACACGTTGATCCGCTCGAAGCCCGGCGTGCCCGCAAGCTTCGAGAGAAACGAACTGCGACGTCGCCAGGTGGCCGTTGGCCTGAGCCAGGAGGATTTGGAACTGATCCTCCACCCGATGGTCGAGGATGCCAAGGAAGCCATCGGCTCCATGGGCGACGACACCCCGATCGCCGTGCTCTCGGATCAGTATCGCGGTTTGCACCACTTCTTCCGTCAAAACTTCAGCCAGGTGACGAATCCGCCGATCGACTCCCTGCGCGAAGCGCGGGTGATGACGCTGAAGACGCGGCTCGGCAATCTCGGCAACATCCTCGACCAGGACGAGTCGCAATGCCGGCTGCTGCAGCTCGAATCGCCAGTGCTGCTCACCGCCGAGTTCCAGGCCATGCGCGCCTATATGGGAACGACCTCGGTCGACATCGACTGCACATTCGATCGGTCGGCGGGCGACAATGCGTTGCGTGACGCCATCGCCCGTATCCGCCGCGAAGCGGAGGACGCTGTGCGTGGCGGTGCCGTGCACGTGATCCTTTCGGACGAGAGGATCAACGGCGACCGCGCTCCCATTCCGATGATTCTCGCCACGGGCGCCGTCCATACGCACCTGCTGCGCCAGCAGCTGCGCACCTTCACCTCGCTCAATGTGCGCAGCGGCGATTGCCTGGACGTGCATCACTTCGCCGTGTTGATCGGAGTCGGCGCTACGACCGTCAATGCCTATTTGGCCGAGGCATCGATCGCCGACCGGCATCGCCGCAGCTTGTTTGGCGATCTCACGCTCGAAGATTGCCTGAAGCGATTCAAGAAGGCGCTCGACGAGGGGCTGCTCAAGGTCATGTCGAAGATGGGTATCTCCGTGATCTCGAGTTATCGGGGCGGTGCTCTCTTTGAGGCTGTCGGCCTGTCGCGCACGCTGGTGGCGGAATACTTTCCATCGATGCCGTCGCGCATCTCCGGCATCGGCCTCACCGGCATCCAGCAGAAGGTGCTTCAACAGCACGCTCGCGCCTGGGCGGAGGACTTCATTGCGCTGCCGGTCGGCGGCTTCTACCGCTACCGTCGCGGCGGCGAAGCCCATGCCTGGGAGGCCAACCTCATTCACACGCTCCAGGCGGCGGTGAGTTCGGAGTCCTATCAGACGTTCAAGAAATACAGCGAGTCCGTGACGAAGCTGCCGCCGGTGTCGCTGCGCGATTTGCTCGATTTCCGTCCAGGCAAGGGACCGATCTCGATCGATGAGGTCGAATCGATCACCGAGATCCGCAAGCGCTTCAACACGCCGGGCATGTCGCTCGGGGCCTTGTCGCCCGAGGCGCACGGCACGTTGAACATCGCCATGAACCGCATTGGCGCCAAGTCGGACTCGGGCGAGGGTGGCGAGGATCCGGCGCGCTATCGGCCGCAGCCGAATGGCGACAATGCGAATTCGGCCATCAAGCAGGTGGCATCCGGCCGCTTCGGCGTCACCGCCGAGTATCTCAACTCATGCCGAGAGCTCGAGATCAAGATCGCCCAAGGCGCCAAGCCGGGCGAAGGTGGGCAGCTGCCGGGCTTCAAGGTGACCGAGATGATCGCGAAGCTGAGGCACTCGACGCCCGGCGTGTCGCTGATCTCGCCGCCGCCGCATCACGACATCTACTCGATCGAGGACTTGGCGCAGCTCATCTACGACCTGAAGCAGATCAACCCGGACGCGCGCGTCTGCGTGAAGCTGGTAGCGCGCTCGGGTATCGGAACGATCGCGGCCGGTGTCGCCAAGGCCAAGGCGGACGTGATCCTGATCTCCGGCCATGTCGGCGGCACCGGTGCCAGCCCGCAGTCGAGCATCAAGTTCGCGGGCGTGCCTTGGGAGATGGGGCTCTCCGAATCGCACCAGGTGCTCGTGCTCAATCGCCTGCGCCATCGCGTGCGCCTGCGCACCGACGGTGGCATCAAGACCGGACGCGACGTCGTCATCGCGGCCATGCTCGGTGCCGAGGAGTTCGGCATCGGCACGGCGTCGCTCGTTGCCATGGGCTGCATCATGGTGCGGCAGTGCCATTCCAACACCTGTCCGGTCGGCGTCTGCACGCAGGATCCTCGCCTGCGCGAGAAGTTCACGGGTTCACCCGAAAAGGTGGTGAACCTGTTCAGCTTCATCGCCGAAGAGGTGCGCGAGATACTCGCGTCTCTCGGCTTCCGTTCGCTCACCGAGGTGATCGGCCGAACCGACCTGCTGCAGCAGGTAAGTCGCGGAGCCGCGCATCTCGACGACCTCGACCTCAACCCGCTGCTCGCCCAGGCCGACGCCGGCGAGTACGCGCGCTATTGCACGCTGGAGGGACGCAACGAGGTGCCGGAGACCCTCGATGCGCAGATGATCGCCGACGCGCGCCCGCTGTTCGAGGACGGCGAGAAGATGCAGCTGCAATACAACATCCGGAACACGCACCGGGCCATCGGCACCAAGTTGTCGTCGAAGATCACGCGGCGCTTCGGCATGGCCGGCCTGAAACCCGGCCACGTGACCGTGCGGCTGCGCGGCTCGGCCGGCCAGTCGCTCGGCGCCTTTGCCGTCCAGGGTTTGAAGCTCGAAGTCTTCGGTGATGCCAACGACTATGTCGGCAAGGGGCTTTCCGGCGGAACCATCGTCGTGCGGCCGCTGCCCTCGAGCCCTTTGGCCTCGAATGCCAACGTCATCATCGGCAACACCGTTCTCTACGGTGCCACCGCCGGCAAGCTGTTCGCGGCCGGCCAGGCCGGCGAACGCTTCGCCGTGCGCAATTCCGACGCATCGGCGGTGATCGAGGGGTGCGGGTCGAATGGCTGCGAATACATGACCGGCGGAATCGTGGTCATCCTCGGCCGGGTCGGCGACAACTTCGCGGCCGGCATGAGCGGCGGCATGGCCTTCGTCTACGACGAGGCCGGCGATTTTCCGATGTATGTCAATCCCGACAGCGTCGTCTGGCAGCG
>Ga0335069_10002876_pt1 | contig 26279 bp, 26 predicted proteins | sample Lox_Sample_11_FD_206714 | JGI IMG/M metagenome (GOLD analysis project Ga0335069, IMG submission 206714) | Soil microbial communities from Loxahatchee National Wildlife Refuge, Florida, United States - Lox_Sample_1.1 | ecosystem: Environmental > Terrestrial > Soil > Wetlands | place: USA...
CTCCGAAACCATAATCGGCCATTGAGCCGCTATAGAAGGATGAACCGACTCGGCCGTGGACTTTTGAAACTGCAAATGGTGACTTGACAAGGACCGCCTACTCATAGAAGGCGGAACTCCAAACCTCAACACAAAGAATACACTCATGATCGTACGCCTCTCCGGAAAACTCGAATTCGTCGGCGATGACTGCGTCCACGTCACGCGCGGCGGCGACGGGGGGGGGCTCACCCACGAACTCCTCGTCCCCGCCGCCGACATCCCCTTCCTCCAAACCAAAATCGGCCAACCCGTCACCTTCTTCACCGTCGAATACATCGAAGGCAACCCCTCCTTCGGCTCACTCGCACCAAAAATGCTCGGCTTCCTCCGATCCGAAGACAAAGACTTCTTCGACCTCTTCACCACCGTCAAAGGCATCGGCACCCGCAAGGCCCTCAAGGCCCTCGCCATCCCCACCGCCCAAATCGCCTCCGCCATCGCCCTCAAAGACGCCCGCAAACTCTCCACGCTCCCCAGCGTCGGAAAACGCGCCGCCGAGCAAATCATCGCCGAGCTCCATGGCAAGGTCGAAAAATTCGCCATCGGCCACGCCCCCGCCACGCCCATGGAATCCCTCCCCGACTACCAGCAAGGCGCCATCGCCGCCCTCGTCACCCTCGGCGAAAAACGCAACGACGCCGAAAGCTGGGTCAAACGCGTCTGCGACGTCGATCCCACCCTCAAAGACCCAAAGAAAATCGTCCCCGCCGTCTTCCGCCTCAAATCCGGCATCGCATAAAGCCTTCGTCAAGAAATTTTACCTTTGCTGTGGTAGGCTAATGACCGATGGCTTTAGATGGAATGACTGGATGAAAAAGCAAAAACCCTTCTGGGAAATGAACACACGGGAACTCGCCGAAGCGACAAAGGAATTCGACAACCCCAATGATAACCCGCCGGCAATCAAACCAACCGCCGCCCAGTTGGCCCAGCTTCGCCGTTGGAAACGAAAACGCACCGCCGAGCGCTCGCGCCTCACCCTCTCCCTCGAAAAAAAACTCATCAAACAAACCGACCACTACGCCGCGGCCCACGGAATCACCTTTTCCGATGCCGTCTCCGATGCCTTGCGGCGGCTGGTAAACAAAAAATCCGCATGACCAGAAATACACTGTTGGACCCTCCATGCCGCGCGAACGCCTCATCTCCCCTGCCCCCCAACCCGAAGACGCCAGCCAGGAATCCATCAACCCCGCCCTTCGCCCACGCAAACTTAACGAATACATCGGCCAGCCCGAACTCATCGAACGCATCCGCATCGCCGTCGAAGCCGCAAAAAAACGCTCCGAACCCATGGAGCACGTCCTCCTCTCCGGACCCCCCGGCCTCGGCAAAACCACACTCGCCCACATCATCGCCGACGAAATGACCGGCTCCGCCCCCAAGATCACCTCCGGCCCCGCACTCGTCCGCCCCGCCGACCTCGTCGGCATCCTCACCAACCTCAAGCCCGGCGATGTCCTCTTCATCGACGAAATCCACCGCATCAGCATCGTCGTCGAAGAATACCTTTACCCCGCCATGGAAAATTTCTCCGTCGACGTCGTCATGGACTCCGGCGCCCACGCCCAGGTCATGAACATCCCCGTCTCCCCCTTCACCCTCATCGGCGCCACCACCCGCACCGGCCTCATCTCCGGACCCATGCGCTCCCGCTTCGGCATCGCCCACCACCTCCAGTACTACTCCCCCACCGACCTCCTCAAAATCGTCACCCGCTCCGCCGATCTCCTCAAACTCCCCGCCGATCACAACGCTCTCCTCCAGATCGCCACCCGCTCCCGCGGAACCCCACGCGTCGCCAACCGACTCCTCCGCCGCGTCCGCGACTTCGCCGTCGTCCGCTCCCACGGCCACCTCACCCCCGACGTCCTCGACCAGGCCCTCGCACTCGAAGGCATCGACCACCTCGGCCTCGACCCCCTCGACCGCCGCTTCCTCTCCATCATGGCACGCGACTACGACGGCGGCCCCGTCGGCATCGAAGCGATGGCCGCCACCATGGGCGAAGAACGCGACACCCTCGAAGACGTCGTCGAACCTTTTCTGCTGCAAATCGGCTTCGTCCGCCGAACCCCCAAAGGCCGCCAGATGACCCCCGCCGCCTACCAGCACCTCGGCCTCGACCAACCGGAACTTAAACCCCCCACCGACAAAACGCTGTTCTGAATTGGCACCTTGATAGGTTTAATGCTATACTATGTGGGACGTAGAATACACCGATGAGTTCGGCACCTGGTACGAATCGCTGACCGAACGCGAACAGGATGCCATTGATCGCTGCGTCCGGATTTTGGAGCAGATCGGTCCGGAACTCGGACGGCCTTACGTGGACTCGATCAGGGGCTCGCGGCACCCGAACATGAAAGAACTTCGCACTCAAAGTGCGGGTCGGCCATTACGAACATTCTTCGCCTTCGACCCCCGACGCACCGCAATTCTGCTCATCGGAGGCGACAAAACCGGCGACCGCCGCTTCTACGATAGAATGCTATCCATCGCGGACGCACTCTATGAATCGCATCTCAGGCAACTCCGAAAGGAGGGATTGATCCCATGAAACGACACAAATTTTCTGAACTGCGAGAGAAAATGAGCCCGCGCAGACGCGCCCGCAACGAAGCTGTCGCAAAGGAAATGATGGCCGAACTCCTGCTCTCGGAGATGCGGCAGCAGTCCGGCATGACGCAGCGCGAATTGGCCGCGGCGCTCGGAGTCAAACAGCCGACGCTCGCCCGAATCGAAAAACAGGATGATATCCAGGTCAGCACGCTCCGTCGGCTCGTCGAAGCATTGGGCGGAGAGCTTGACCTTGTCGTACGCTTGCCAAAAGGCGAATTCCGAATGCGCCAATTCCAGAAGAATTGAGCCGCGCCACCACCGTCCCGCTACGGGCCTCCCTTAAGTCCGTGGCTGCCCGTGTCTGTCTGTGGCTACTCCCCCGCTCACAGCTCCGCAAACTGCATATCATCCACCTTCACCGTGCTCGTCGGCTCCGCAATCGCCGCATATTCGCTCAGCCCCGCCGCCGCCATCATCGACCGCGTCCCCGCCGCGTTATACCGCCCCCCATGTCCCATAAAATCCCAGAAAATCTGCCCCACCGACCGCGACTCCCCCATCGCCGCAATCGCCTGCGCGAACGGCTGAATCCGCCCCTCGAAATTCTCGTACACCCCGCTCTTCTCCGCCCAACTGCACGCCGGCAGCGACAGCACCGCCTTCTCATACACCGCCCCGCTCCGCATCCCGATGTGAATCACCGTCTGCAACCCCGCCAGCGTCTGCTTGTAATCCGCCACATGCGTCGGCGCAAACGGATCGCCCGACACCAGCCCCACCGCGATTTTTCCACCGCGCGCTTTCTCCGCCAACTCGCTGAACGCACACGTGTTCCCCCCAAAGTGCGCAAACATCTTCTCCACACCTTTCCGGTTCGGCGCCTTCTCCGCCTTGATCGTAAACGTCACCTGACCCGTCGTCGGATTCTTGAAAACCTGATCCATCCCATCCGTCCGCACCGGGTTCATCACCAGCCAGCACTCCGGATCGATCGACCGCGCATACTTGATCTGCAGGAAAATCTCTTCCGTCGCATCGAACGGCGAAACAATGCAAACCAGCGACCCGGCCCCGTGGTCCTTCACCCCCGCACGCAACGCATCCTCCATCTGCTCATACGCCGCCTCCCACGAGATCTCCTTCCCCGCCCCGCCCTTCAACTGCTCCGGCACACGCACCCGCTCCTCCGCATGCACAAACCCAAACCCGTACCGCGTCTCATCGCTGATCCACCACTTGTTCACATCCTTATTAAACCGCGGCTTGATCCGATACACCCGCCCGTCATTATGATGAATCTCAATGTTCTCCCCGCCGCTCGTCAACGGCGAAATCGACGGCGTGCTCTTAAGGAACCACACCCGCTGCGTGAACAAGAAATCCTTGTCCAGCAACGCCCCCACCGGACAAATATCAATCACATTCGCCGACAGCGGATTGTTGATCGGCTTCCCCGGAAACACATCAATCTCCTCCCGATGCCCGCGCCCAAACACCGCCAGCTCGCTCGTGCCCGACACCTCCCGCGTGAACCGCACGCACCGTGTGCACATGATGCACCGATCGGAATACAGCAGCACATGATTCCCCACATCCTTCTTCGGCTTCTTCGCCTTGTCCTCCAGGAACCGCGACTCCGCCCGACCATACTTGTACGAATAATCCTGCAGGTAACACTCCCCCGCCTGGTCGCACACCGGACAATCCAGCGGATGGTTGATCAGCAGAAACTCCATCACCGCCTTCTGATTCGCCCGGCTCTTGGGCGACTTGGTGTAGACCTTCATGCCATCCGCGGCGGGCGTCTGGCACGTCGGGACGAGCTTGGGAACGCGAACGAGCTTGGTGGGATCCTTGGGGTCGGGAGATTCGATTTCGCCGAGGCAGATCCGGCAGGAGGCGACGATGCTCAGGCCCGGGTGATAGCAGTAGGAGGGGATTTCGATGCCATTGTCCTGGGCGACCTGAAGAATCATCTTCTTGCCTTCCCAGGAGACCTTCTGACCGTCAATTTCCATCGTGGGCATGGGGAAAACCTCATTGAGCCATTCGGCAGTCGTAATCCCGATATCATCCGGGTTTGGACGTGGGGAGTAAAGCCCAACGCCCCACCCGGAGCCGCGAATGCGGCGGCTTTGAGTAGCCATGGGCGGAAGCCCATGGTAATGGGCCGGAGCCAATGGTAATGGGCCGGAGCCAATGGTAATGGGCCGGAGCCAATGGTAATGGGCCGGATCCCATGGGTAATGGCCGACCGCGTACGGCGACGAGGCCCGGAGGGCCGACTCTTTGTGCGTGCGGATCGCCGTGACGAAAATATTCTGGCCCCCGCCCGCCATTCGTGTTATTCCATACGCAAAACTGAAACGCATGTTGATACGGAGCACCCCATGTCCTCCCACATCTGCCTCCGCATCCACTTCATCTGGTCCACCACCAAACGCACCCCCCTCATCGCCCCCGATTGGGAACCCCGCCTCTTCGCCTACCTCGGAACCGTCCTCGCCGACCGCCGCGGCGTCCTCCTCGCCGCCAACGGCACACCCGACCACATCCACCTCTACACCTCCCTCCCCTCCACTCTCTCCCTCGCCGAAATCACCAACGCCCTCAAAGCCAACTCCTCCCGCTGGATCCACGAAACCCTCCACCTCCCCGACTTCGCCTGGCAAAAAGGCTACGGTGCCTTCAGCGTCAGCCCCTCCGCCGACCACGCCATCCGCACCTACATCCAAAACCAGAAGGAACACCACCGCGCCCGCACCTTCCAGGAAGAATACCTCGACTTCCTCAAACGCCACCAAATCGACTACGACCCCCCTCATGACACTTGGGGTGATGATGCCTGGGAATCCTGCACAAAAGGCAAAATTACGGTAACGGCTACCGCTGTCCTCTACGAGAAGATAGATGCGAACTTTGCGAAGAAATTTGCGGACAATTTCGACTCCATGCCTACAGATAGCCCATCCGGCGGGCTCCCCGTGTCGTACAATGACCCCGGATTTGGCAATGGAGCCGCTTCGATGAGCAGAAGTTTAACAGCAACATGGGACTGTACTGGCGGAGAAGACAATAAGACGAGAATAACGATCGGATAGCAGCTCTCCATAATTGTGAGGTGGGGGTCGCTTGAATAGTGAAGAATGCTGCGATGCTCTGCGGCTAGAAAACGAGTTTTGAACTCGGCGTAGGCCTTTTCTGGTTCATGTGACACGATGATTCTGCGGCGACTTTTTCGTGCGTTTTTGTTGGCGCTCTGCCTGGCTTGTGGCTTTATTTGGCTGGTAAGTTATTGCCGCGACATTCGCATGAAGCCACCAATTCTCGATTTTCTGTCGATAGGGTTTTGGCACGGGGAGATGCATTTCTTCGTTTACGAACCATGCCTTCGCGTGGACGATGCTTGGAAATGCGTAAGCGTAGGTGAGCTATTCTCGGCCGGGGATTATGGCGCTGGATGGGAAGTCTTCTATCGCGCATCTGATTTCCGGCGTTTTGGATTTGGATTTCATTTCGGAGATGTTTTTGGAGGTGTACTTGGAAATTGGGCATTCTTTGGAGAGATGCCAATGTGGTTTGTCTCTGCAACAATTCTCCTTGTATGTGGATATGCTTGGCGGAGGGTTCGCGCGAAGCATCAGCCACGCGCATTTCCAGTTAGGGTTGTCGGAAACATGGGACAATTAACCACTGCATTGAGGGAAAAAAGGGATGAGGAGATCGGAGGTAGTGAGGCCTGACGTGAACGCGAGTTGTTCTCGCGTAAGCTTTGCGAGAAGTGTCGATCATTTGCCGCGAAACCGAATCATTGTTTTAGTTGGATTGGCACTCCCCCCAATACGTCTTCGAATAAAAAAAGAGCCGGCCCCCCAGGCCTCCCTACCCACCTCCGCCCCCCCCTCTCCATGGGCTCCCGCCCATGGCTACTGACAAACGCCGCTCCGCGGCTCACGCAAGGAGCCGCAACGCGGCGGCTATCAGTAGCCATGGGCGGAAGCCCATGGTGGGCGGCATCCCATGGTGGGCGAAAGCCCATGGAACCGGAACGCCTACGAGATTCGTCTGAGGCCCGACGGGCCGACTCTCGTCACCCACCCAAATATCGCCCTCCCCACCTCACCTCTCCGCTCTCACCGGCAGGTCATCCCCCGTGCCCCCGTCATCCTTTTGATTCAACCCCACACTGTAAAGGACATATCCATCCTCCTCCCGCCGATAGACAACGTCCCCACCGGACATCGTATCCTGCAGCACCCGCCCCCCCAGCGCGTCGAGCGCATTCGGATACTGCCCGTGAACCAATCGATACTCAGCAAGCGACACAACCAACAACGCAATCTCCCGTTCAATCGCGCCCCGGACGATCAATTTGTACATACGTTTTTCTATATCCGGCCATCCCGCAACGCACCAACGAGCGATGCGCCGCGTGAAGTCGGCTTTAGATTCCCCCGGCCGGATGACCAAAAACCTCTCAACGTCTTTGATGCCGCCGCTGTTATCGTCCCCGAATGAAAATGCCTCGGGAATCTGTTCGGTGGCCGCCTCCTTGATTCGCTCATCCTCGACTCTCATCTGCTGAGCGAACGGGAGCGAGTTCCTTCTTTCGCTCTCGGCGACCTCCCGCCGTACCGCTCTCAAGAATTCATCCCCATCAATTTTCGGAAGATCGCCTGTGTTGATGATCACGCTTTGATCCAGAATTCCCGCGGCGGGCCGAATGATCCGCTGGTAATCACCTCGAACCCACGTCATCGCGAGGTCCAGCCCGATGAATTGTTCAATATCATCGGATTGAGCTAACGTGGGCAGCGGCCGTAGCGCGGTCAATTCCTCCCGCACCCTCTTCAGATCAGCGCCGTTGAGCGTGCCCGATGTCACCAGCCCTTCGTATCCGCGCAATGCGACGTTTTCCGTCGCAACCGCGACCAGCATTGAAACATCGGTGTGTTGTTGTGCACAAAAACGTGCGAGCGTCCGCGCACGTTTGATGTCAGCGAGAGAATCCGCGAGACGACCCTCACCGGCATTCAGCATCGCCCGCATGACAAGAGCGTCGCCCGCCTGGCGAAACATCGTCAGCGGCGGGAGCGCGTCATACCAGATCGGCGGGGAAGATTTGCTGACCCAGGGCACGAAACAACGGTCGCGTTTGCAGGCGGCATCCAGCAAGGTGAATGCCCTTTCGCTGTGGGCCAACCATTCAGCCACCACCGGATAATCAGTCGCTTTCCACGGAGTTGCCCTGCACGTTCTGTACTGCTTGTCCAACGCTTCCGAATCAACCGGCGGGAGCGGTGCAACCTGTCTTTGTGCAGCGAAATTCTCCAGCGACATCAACCCGTCACCTTCATCCACCGTGACCTTCAACTCGCGTGTTACACCCTCCATGAATTGGAGATTGGCCGAATTGGTGGTAGCCCGCAGCAGCGGAATCGCTGCATTGTTTTCCGGAGTCACGCCTTTACTCAGAACATCATTGATGACCTGCACATAGTTGATCGTGCCATCGCCATTCACGGGCCCCGAAACGATCGTCGTTTCCGGTCCGATGGTGTACGAATGGCGCGCCGTTTCGGTAGTTGCTTGACCAATCGCATGGCAACCTAAAAGCGCCAGAGAAACTGTTTGGAGGGTACGCACTGTTCGGGACATCGGTCACCTTATCCGTCTTGGGAGTGTAGTCGTCATTGAAGACCGGCGGTGCCGGGCCACCGGGAAGCGATTCGAGTCTCCCTGATCCCTTGGCGAATGGTCAAGTTATTTTTAGAACCGGCGCGCCGGAAAAATCACGGAAAATCTGTTTGAATTCCGTTAGGGTCCCCGTACAATATACCCAATGGACACACGGGAGGGGAATCATGCACACACGCCAACCATCTCAAAACGCGCACAACTCACTCCAAGCCCACTCACCCCACACCCCCGCAACCCCCCACATCCCACCCGCGCCGCAAAATGTCAATTCCGACAGCAAACGAAGCAAAACACCCCCCATGTACCCCGGTGAACGAAGCGGATCGCAGCGAATCGACCCCTCAAAACCCACCCCAATCCTCCCAAAAACCCCGTTTTTCGCCCAAAAACCCACTTTTCTCCCCAAAAACTTTTCCTGCCTCGCAAAAAATCGCGCAACTCCTTATTTTTCGCCCGCAATCACTGCGACGTCAAAATCACCGCCCGCGTCCCCGCCGCCGGATCCTGCTGCGCCAGCCCCTTCTGCGACAGCGTATCCAGCGTCTGCGTCGCCACCTCCATCGACTGCCCCGACGCCACCAGGTCCGAAAGCGAAATGCGGCCCCCCTTCTTTTTCGCCAGGTCGATCGTCTCGGCGATCGGCAATCGAATGTAATCGGGGAATTCCCAGACGTTCTTCCGAAAATCCTGCCAGCGCTGGGTGGCGATGCCCATTTTGGAGAGGGCCTGGAGGGTTTTCATGGCGAGGGCGGGGTCGATGTCGAGGGCGGTGGCGGTTTCGGAGAGGGTGAGGATGCCGTTGCGGGCTTCGGCGAGTTTCATGACTTCCTTTTTGGGGAGCGGTTTGGGGAAGGGGAGGAAGCGGAGGAGTTTGGGGAGGTAGGGCGCGAGTTTGAGGAGGCCGAGGCCGGTGAGGAGGACGCCGGTGAAGACGAGGCCGAAGGAAGGGGCGGATTTGAGGAAGTGGAACTGGGAGGGGACGAGGAAGCAGAGGCCGACGATGATGAGGGTGAAGCCCTTGCGGGCGTCCGAGTGTTGCGGGAGGCGGTTTCTTCCGGACATGGTCCTTCCCCTGGGTTCTTTACCGAACGGTGGGGATATTGTACCCGGAGAGCGGGCTGGGGATGGGGTTAAAGCAGGATGTGAAATCCGGCTTGTTTGAAGTGGTGGTCGTGGGTGAGGGCGTGGGTAATTCCGCGTTGCTTCATCACGATGAAGGAGATGCAGTCGGTGAGGGACCATCGTTTATCCGGGCGGTCTGAATACAGTTGAACACCAGCCCACACCAATTCTGGCGATGACCAAACGATTTCGATCCAAGGATTTTGGTCGATTTGGTGTGCGAACTCGACAAAACGCCTCCGGAATGACGTACCCGAAAGAGCGTTTCCAACTTCAAACAGAACGAATTCTGTCGTCAACATCGGGGCTTTCAGGGAACTGCTTGCAGCGACTGCCGGCCCGTGATCAGAATCGCTATCATTGAGAAGTGCGATGAGAAAATAAGCATCAGCGAAGATCACTTGTAACGTTTCGGTGCTCCATGAGCATAGTGGTCGTGATTCTTCGCAAGATCCGACGGCGCGTCTTTGACGCAGCCGACAAATTCCTTCAGCAATTCATAGATAGTCGGCGGTTCGGGTGTCTTGGGCCGTTTGGTCTTTTTGGGGGCGGCAGACTTCTTCGGTTTGAACCGGTCTTCGGACTTCGTTCTCATAAAGCACGCCTTTACACTCTCATGCCGCTAACAGTCATTTCAACGCCCTGGACCATATCGCTTTTGATGTGTTTTTTGAAGTCGTCGGGGAATTTCTGGAGGATGGTTTTGACGACCCAGTTGGTGCCGTCGGCGAGGCCGCAGATGGTGGTGCCGGGCATGGAGCCCTGGGCCAGCGCCAGCTCCATCAGCATGTCGAGGTCCTTCGGCCGGCCGCGATCCTCCAGAATCCGGTTCAGCATCTTGTGCAGCCAGGCCGACCCCTCCCGGCACGGCGTGCACTGCCCGCACGATTCGTTGGCGTAGAACCGCACGCAGTTCCGCGCCACTTTCACCATGTCGACGGTGTCGTTCATGATCGTCACACAAGCCGTGCCGAGACCGAGCACGTTGTATTTCTTGCCGATGTCGAAATCCAGCGGGGCATCATATTGATCCGTTCCCAGCACCCCCATCGAGATGCCGCCATGAAACGCCGATTTGTATTTCCCCTTCACGCCCTGGGCGTACTTCTCGACAAGCTTGCCCATGGGAATGCCAAGCTCTTCCTCGTAAACCCCGGGCTTGTTCACATGCCCGCTCACGCCCATGAGCTTCGGCCCCGCGCTCGACGCCGTCCCCATCGCCTTGAACGCCGCGGCCCCGTTCTCGACGATGAACGGCAAACAGGACAGCGTCTCGACATTATTAATGATCGTCGGCTTGGCAAACGCGCCGGCCACCGCGGGGAACGGCGGCTTGATCCGCGGCCATCCGCGTTTCCCCTCCAGCGCTTCGAGCAAACCCGTTTCTTCACCACAGATGTAAGCACCCGCCCCGCGATGAATGTAACACTGATGCACGATCTCGCTGTTCGGATGCTTCTGCCCGAAGATCCCGTTGGCGTAGGCTTCCTGCAGCGCTTCTTCGAGAATCCTGTACTGCTGGTGATATTCGCCGCGGATGAAAATGAAGGACGTCGTGATCGAGTTCGCATACGCCGCAATCGCAATCCCTTCGAGGATCACATGCGGATCGTGGTCGCACAAATAGCGGTCCTTGAACGTCGCCGGTTCGGATTCATCAAAGTTCACCGCCAGATAGCGCGGATGCAGATCCTTCGGCAAAAACGTCCACTTCACCCCGCACGGAAACCCCGCCCCGCCGCGACCGCGCAGACCGGAGTCCTGCGTGAGCTTGACGACGTCGGCAGGCGGCATCGACTGCGCCTTCTTGAGCGAAGCGTAACCGCCAGTGGCGACGTAGTCGGCGTATTTGAAGAGCTTGCGCTGGGCGGGGTCATCGGGGATGCGTTTCAGGAGGACGGGAGCAGTGAAGGCCATGGAAACACCTAAATTGCAGGACATTTAGCGGGGATGTTTAGATTCGGATTTCGGCGAACGAAAGCGGACTTTGAGTTTAGGCTTCGAAGGAGTTCGCTTGCATCGCGGGGCAAGCCGCTTGTTTTGTTTCAGGCACTCAAGAGACGCTTTTTCTTTTGCGTCATAGATTTCTCGCATGAGTTCGCCTTCGTCGGCAATGGATTGGCCGCGAGGAAAGCCCTCGATCAATTTCCGGGTCCGCCCTGGGGGGGGCAGGGGATCGGAAATTTCGAGTTTGCGGACGGCCTCGGCGAGATCACGAACGGTTTTGAACCGTTCTCCGAGCTCGTCTTTGACGCGATAGATTTCCGCCATGAGAGGGCTGGTGATCATGTAGTCGCTCCGGAAAACCCCAGAGGAGTGCATACGAAAGGTGGATTATACCCCAAATGTGCGAGGTGGCGGCTGATCTGTCGGGAAATCATGGGATTGGCCAAGTGCTTGCAGTTCCAAGTTAACAGGAAATCCATGCGATGAACCGCCGCGATGGCCAGATGCAGAGCGTCCACTTTGGCTCTTGCGGGGAGCCAGCGGCGAGAGAGAATCTCCTGGCTCAATTGTTGGGCGTCATCCGTGGCGCTCAATCGCGGCAGTGAAGCAATGTATTCGAGGCGCTGCCGGGCCATTTCGGGGTCTCCAACAAGGGCCTCCATGCGCACAGCTTCGGAGGTGAACAGATCGAAGTGATCCGCATCATTTTGCCACCAGATGCGAGTGGTTTGCTGACGGGCAGCATCGAGGAGGTTATTGGTGGGACGAGCGACAAGCACGCTGAAGATGGTGGTTTCGACGTAGACTTTCGGCTTCATGCGTCCGCAGCGCTCTCACTCAATGTCCGTGTCCGTTGCCGTGATGCGAGGGCTCCTTGGGGAGTTCTTTGAGCGTCTGGATGAACCCATCCGGCGTCAGCGGCCCGTGAATCTCGCCGTTGATCAGCGCCGCCGGCGCCTTCTCGCACAGACCGATGCACTCCACCTCGAACAGCGTGAACAGGTTGTCGTCCGTCGTCTCGAAATTCTCCACGCCGAAGACTTCCTTGATCCGCTGGAAAATCTGTTCGCTGCCGCAGAGCTCGCACGCAATCGACCGGCAGACGTTCACAACATATTTGCCGCTGGGCTCAAACCGGAATTCCTCGTAGAACGACGCCGCATCCTGCACCTCCGCCGCCGGAACCTGCAGCAGCGTGGCCGCCTCATCAATCGCCTGCGCCGCGATAAAGCCGTACTCGTGCATGATCAGGTGAAACAACGGCAAGAGCGCCGCCCGCTTCGTCGGATAACGCGGGAAATACTTCTGCTCGATCTCCGCGCGAATCTTCTCCGTGATGTACGGCTCCGTGCGCGTCGGCGTGTACGGTTGCAGACGGTTGTTGACGATCCAGGCCATAAAACCTCTAAATGCTGAATGCTGAATGCTGAATTCTTTAGCGGTCCAGCTCCGCGGCAATGATGTTGAGCGAACCGAGCACGGCCACGACGTCCGACATCATGTGCCCTTCGATCATCTTGGGCAGCACGCTCAAATGGATGAACGAGGGCGGACGCGTGCGGGCGCGCCATGGCACCGGGCCGCCGTCGCTCACGAGGTAATAGCCCAGCTCGCCGTTGGGCGATTCGCAGCAGCCGTAGACTTCGCCCCGCGGCGGCTCAAAGCCGCGGTTGGTCATGATCAGCTCGAAGTGATGAATGAGCCCCTCAATCGAGCCGTAGGTCTGCTCCTTCGGAGGGAGGATTTCCTTCCCTTCGACGCTGACGCTCAGCGGCCCTGTCGGAATGTTGTCGATGAGCTGCCTGATGATGTGCACCGACTGCTTCATCTCTTCGAGGCGGACGAAATAGCGGGAGAAGCAGTCGCCGGTCTTCATGATGGGGACTTTGAAATTCACCGCGGGAGCGCCCTGGCCGTCCCAGTTCTCCTGGAAGCAGAGGTACGGATCATCCTTCCGGACATCTCGCAAGACACCGGCGCCGCGGGCGACGGGGCCGCTGATGCTCCAGTTGATGGCATCCTCCGTCGAAATCGCACCGATGCCCTGCGTGCGATCGAGGAAGATACGGTTGCGGTTAAGCAGGATTTCCATGTCCTCGATCGCCTTCGGAAGGCTCCCTTCGATGAACGTCTTCACCATTTTCTTGAAGATGGCGTCATCAATTTCCTTCATTGCGCCGCCGAGGCGGAAGTAGCTGGTGTGGAAGCGCGAGCCGGAGACGTACTCGACAATGTCGTAAATCGCCTCCCGTTCGTTGAAGCCGAAGAGGAAGGCGGTGAAGGCCCCGAGGTCGAGGGCGGCGGCGCCGACGCAGAGGAGGTGGTTCTGGATGCGGCCGAGTTCCTGCAGAATCGTCCGCAGCACCTTGCAGCGCGGAGTGATCTCCACGCCGAAGAGTTTTTCGGCGGCACGGAACCAGGCGATTTCATTCACGATCGGCGAAACGTAATCCATGCGGTCGACGATGGTGACGTACTGGTTGTAGTTGAGGACCTCGGCGTTTTTTTCGAAGCCGGAGTGGAGGTAGCCGATGATGGGGACGCAGCGGACGACGCGTTCGCCGTCGAGTTCGAGGACGAGGCGGATGGTGGTGTGGGTGGCGGGGTGCTGCGGCCCGAAGTTGAGGGTCCAGAGGTTGTTGTCACTGGAGAGGTTAGGCGTGGCCAGCGGATTCTCGAGGAGAATATCCTGGGCGCCTTTTTCGATACTGTAGGCCATGGGAGGCTCCGTTGGGTAAACCGGGTTCCGAGCGGGGCCGTTTGGGGAGATCGCACGGAAAAGGACATCATACCGCGAGGGGTGCGCAAGGCAATTGCGGGCATGGGGCGGCAGGGAAGAGGGAGAGGGGTGAGATTGCCAAGTGTGGGTACGTCATTGGCATTCTCGTACGAAGTACACTAAGTGCGGCGTAAATTATTGGTGAGTAGGGGGTTGCGGGATGAGTGGTGGTCAGAGGCCGGGGAGTGGATGTTCGCCCTGGCGGGGTTCGAGGAGCCATTTGTTGTCTTTGACGGTTTGCAGGATTCGGCGGTAGGCGAGGCTGAGGCTGGCGTCGATGTGCTGCTGGAGTTCGTCATCGGTGGGCGTGTCGAAGGGGGATTGGATTTTGGAATCGACGTGGAAGCCGGCATCGTTGGCATAGGCGGCGAACCATTTGTTTTCGCCGACGAGGCGCATTGGGGCGTTGGTCTGCTGGAGGTGTTCGCCGAGGCCGGTGAGGAAGCGCTGCTGCTCGGGGGAGAGTTGCGAGTCGGGCTTGAAGAGTTTCTGGTACATCCGCTTGGCTCGCTCTTCATCTTCGGTGGCGACGGTGGTGAGGATCAGGTCGATGTCGTCTTCGAGTTCGTAGGGATAGAACTCGAAGGCGGCTTCGAGGTCGAATTTTTCGGGATCGGCGGCGGCTTTCCACGCGGCGAGGAAGGCGTCGGCGGAGGGTTCGACGCCGAGCCAGCGGAGTTTGGAGTCGATGTAGGCGCCCCAGGGGGTTTGCCATTCTTTGATCCAGGGGGTTTCGCGGATCAGTTTGTAGGTCATTTTTGAACCACCAAGACACTAAGGCACCAAGAGCTCCCGCTGATTGGGCGCGGGAAATACGCTTTGCACTGTAACTGGATGAAGGGCGCTTCGCGAGGGACGGTGGGCGTGTCGCGTCAGGCGGGGTTGCGGTCGAGGAGGGATTTGAGGACTTGGGCTTCATTGTGATTTTCGTCTTTGGCACCGTAGAGGAGGGTAACGGGGTGTACTCGTAATTTCACTCGAGGTGCTTTGTGAGAGGTGCGGCCGCATCTGTGGATGCGATGGGTGCATCGCCCCGTTCTGTTCCGCATTCGGGGCAGCGACCGGGGGAGAATCGGATGTCGTACCCACAGTTCCCGCAGCGGCCCGCCCTTTTGCGTCGACGATTTCGAATGTGGCGGAACATCGGGAACACGTACCCCAGCATCGGACAGGCACATAGCAGGATTACTCCCCACGCAGGCAGCAGCCACTGCTCATCCCTCTCGATGGGCACCCCGACCCAGGTCTCGTGGTGCCACGAACGCACAAAGAGGATCCAGTTCTGGTTGTGCTCGTAGGGCCGGAAGGTATTCGGCGGAGTTCGGTAATGCTTTGTGAACCAAGTGGGCAAATCGCCCTCAAGAGGATCTTGACGTGACCGGTACTCCATCAGCAAACCATGCACAGAGCATTGAACAAAGAGTTCTTGATATTGTTCCGATTTTGCTCCCCCAACTCTTTTCACGTGTTGAACAACCCAGGTGTCTCCCAGCGTAAGTGCGCGAAAGGCAAGGATCGCGGCCCCGATTAGAAAGGCAAGCGACATCGCGGGAAGTATAACCCATGACTTTCTCATTTGCCTTGAGCACCCGGAGACACTTCGACGACGCGGCTGTTTTCCTTCATCCAACTGATCATGCGGCGGAGGGCTTTGCCGCGGTGGGAGATGTGGGATTTGGATTTCATGTCGAGTTCCGCGGTGGTGCGTTTGAATTGGGGGAAGTAGAAGAGGGGGTCGTAGCCGAAGCCGTTGGTGCCGCGGGGTTCGTGGAGGAGGAGGCCGTCGACGTGGTCGAGCATGACGGCGAGTTCCGCATGGGGGGTGGCGAGGGCCATGGCGCAGACGAACTGGGCCTGGCGCTTTTCGTCGGGGGTGTCTTTGAGGGCATCGAGGAGTTTTTTGTTGTTGGCGGCGTCGACGGTTTCGCGGTCGCCGTCGATGCCGGCGTACCTTGCGGAGTAGACGCCGGGGGCGCCGTTCAGAGCATCGACGCAGAGTCCGGAGTCGTCGGCGAGGGTGAGATGGCCTGAGAGGCGGGCGTAGTGGCGGGCTTTTTTGGTGGCGTTGCCGATGAAGGTGGGGCGGTCTTCGATGCAGTCGGGGAAGGTCGAGCCGTTGTCCTTGAGGCCGAGGACGTCGAAGTCGCCGAGAAGGCCGGCGATTTCGAGTTCGTGGCGGATTTCCTTGACCTTGCCGGCGTTTCCGGTGGCGATGAGGAGTTTGGTTTTTTCGGACATGGTGGGAGGTTGCTCCGGGTGTGCGGACTCCCCGGCCCAAAGGCCGGGGCTAAACGAAAGGGTTCATTTGTATGAGTGTTTGAGTGTGCGTTCGATCTCACGGATTCCGGCGAGGATGTCCCCCGCCGACTTGAACGCCGGCTTCTCCGGATCCGCCGGCCGCAGGATCGCCTCGGTGAGCTTCGCCAGTTCTTTCGCCTCCCGGCTCTCCGGATCATACTTCACCAGCCCGCGGAAATCGGGGTTCATCTGCGGCGCGTTGATCTGCACGGCGAGGTAGAAGAAGTCGACGGCCTTGTCGATCTTGTGATAGCTCCGGCAAATCTCTTCCGAGGTCACCTGCCCCGTCTCGGTCATTTTGCCGAGCATGCGTTGGATTTGGCTGGTGCGCATCATTTCGCCGAAGAGATTCCCCAGCAGCGACGCTTCGGGAAAGGCCTCGCCGACGCGGACGGCGGAACCGAAATCGACAAACCCCACGCCGTGCTCGGTGATCACCACATTATCCAGCCGCAGGTCGAGGTGCATCACCTTCGCCTGGTCGTGCAGCGCGGTCAGCAGTTCCGCCGCCTGCTTCGCAAACTGCAACTGCGTCAGCGGCTTGCCCCCATTGCGCAGCCAGTTCATCCGCAGCGTCTGCACATACCCCTTCGGGTCCTGCTCCGCGGAAATCACGCGCGGCACCCGTTCCCGAAATTCCTTCGGCAAATCCCGCTGCAGCAGCTTCAGAATCGCCGCCTCCCGCGTCAGGAACACGGGGAAAATCTTCTCCGTAAACTTCTTCGCCCGCCGCTTGAGCGTCTCTTCGTCCGCCTCCGGGAATTTCTCCTTCAGGCGTACCAGAACGCGTTCCAACGTCGGCACCGCCTTCACCACTTCATATTCATCCCGCCAGGAGACCGGCGCCGCCGTCGCCACGCCCAATCCGCCAATCATCTGCTCGTGATTCCGTTCCAGGTAGACGTTGTAGGTAAACCGATCGCTCGACTGCCCGGGCGGCACCAGCAACACCTTGCGGGCCACGAAGTAATGCACCATGCGGGCGAAACCGAACATGCGCAACCCGAACGGATACATCTTCAACGTGACCGGCCGGCGTTCGAGGGCCCATCCGCTGGCACCGCGCCATTCGGCGAATTGCTGGACGGCGTGGACGATCTGCCCCCAGTCCCGGCTGACATAAACAAACTGTCCCCCCCACCGCAGACGGTCAAAGACGTCGTCGGGCGTGTGCGGGTCGTTGCCGCCCGCGAAGAGGAAGTCGAAAAGTGCGTCATCCTTCGGCGCCGTGGCGGAACTCATAAGATGTGTGGAATGCAGGAATTCCGGATCGGTGGCGAACCGCTTCTTCATCACGAACTGAACCAGGGCAGCGGCTTCGTGATCGATCTCGGGGCTTACCCGCGGGGGCATCGCGGTTTGCACCGGAGTCGAGGAGCTGAGAGCGGCCATCGGATGTGCCGTCATACGGTTCTCGCCGTGAAGGGCGCACCAAGCGGAGCGCATCTGCGGATGTGCCGACATCCTTGCCGGGGCCCGGGGGGTGCGGGCTCTCTTTCACGTATCGGCAAATGCTGCTTCACGATATCGCGCCAACCTCTTTAAGTCACGCCCCGATTCGAGTCCGAAAATGTTTTCTCGGAGCCTCTTTCGCGTTGCAGACGCCTGTGCCAGAGAACCGCTACAATGCTTGATCACTGCACTTAGGTATCTCTTATGGACCTCGATGAATTTCACGGGCTGACACTTGCCCGCCGCGCCGTGCGAAACTTCAAGCCCGATCCGCTGCCGGAGGGCATGCTGGACCGGCTGCTGGAAGCGGCCCGCTGGGCGCCCTCGGGGTATAACCTGCAACCCACGCATTTTGTCACGGTTAGCGATCCCGCCCTGAAACCCGGGCTGCGCGTGGCGTGCATGAATCAAAAGCAGATCGAGCAGGCCCCGGCAACGGTGCTGTTCCTGGGGGACCGCCGCGTCGCCACCAACAACTTCCGCATGATGCTGGCTCACGAAGAAGAAGCGGGGAGCCTGCATCCCAAGTACCGCGCAACTCTCGAAAAATTCGTGCCGCTCGCCTTCCACACGGGCCCGGTGGGGCTCGGCTGGATCTGGAAGGCGACGCTGCCGCCGATGATGCGCCTCGGCGTGCCCACCCCCGAGCTGCCGGCGATTCACCGCCGGTACTGGCTGGCCAAGCAGGTAAGCCTTTCGGCGATGGTGTTTATGCTGGCCGCGACGGCGGCGGGGTTGGGGACCTGCCCGATGGAGGGATTCGACGAGGCGCGGGTGAAGCGCCTGCTGAAAATACCCGGCCACATGGTGGTCGTAATGGTGATACCCGTGGGATACTCCGCCGATGGCCCACAAAAACGGACCCGCTTGCCGCTGGAAAAACTGATCCACCGCAACGGCTGGTAACGGTGAGCCGTTGGCGTGAGGTGTCCGGACCTAACCAATTTTCGCGCTCACCACGAAATCTGCATGGAAGGCTAAAGATTTCCGCTGAGAGGTGCGATAGGTAATCTGATGTTGCGGCGACAACGCCCAGGATGGGCGCTACAATGTGACAACTTCGACGCAGTATACGCCGCGTCCGGAGAGACAAGGAGACCCAATGGCTGCAATGATTGAACAGTTTGACGAGAGCACGAAGGCTCAGCCCCGTGGCAAAGGCACGGAACTGAAGCGCCGGCTCGTTGACCATCTGGATGTGGTCAAACGCACCAATGACATCGTCAAAGTCACCCAGATTACCAACCATCACTTTCGCGTGAATACGCTCAGCCCGTTCAAGGCTGCGGACCGCGTGATGCCGATGTATCGCATTACCAAGAGCCAGTTCCTTCATGTGGAGGAACGGCTCGGTGAATTGGTAATCAACGACCAGACCCGCAGTAACTAAAAGCGGGTCGGGCCGAATCAGGTTTCTCTAGACGCCCTCACACGGCCGTGTGGGGGCGTCACCTTTTTTGCGGCCAGTTGGGGGGGGATTACGGGCCGATCCCGTTCACTTGCCCGCGGTGCGCCGGAGGAGTTCGCGAATCTGTTCGTCCCACGGGACATCGGTGAAGGCGAGCACGTGGTCGATGCGGAATTGGCCGCAGCGGGTGCGCACCTCTTCGAGGAACGCCCCGAACTCGCGGCGGTACTCTTCGCGGATCAGCTTCGGATCAATCTGCAGGCGCGAGCCGTCCTCCATGTCCTCGAACGTCACCGGCCGGCTGTACGCCAGATCCGTCTCGGCGCGGTCGAGCACCTGCAACACGATCATCTGGTGGCGGGCGTGCTTGAGGTGCTGCAGGGCGAGGAGGATTTTGTCTGCGTCGTCGAGCAGGTCGGAAATGAGAATCACGAGCCCGCGGCGAGGGATTTTGTTGGCGAGGTGGTGCAGAGTGTCGGCGACGTTCGTCTGCTTCCCCGGGGAAATGGTTTCCAGCTTCGTAAAGAGCTGATCGAGATGACCCGCACCGTTCCCCTGCGGAATCTCCAGGCGGATGTCGGTGTCGAAGACGGTGAGGCCGACGTAGTCCTGCTGGTTCGAGAGCATGTAGGCGATGGACGCCGCCAGCACCGCTCCGTATTCGAACTTGGAGACGCCCTGCGGACTCGGAGCGTTGCTCTTTTTCTTCATCGATTCGGGACCGACGGCAGCGTTGCCGAACGCCATCGAAGCGGAAGCATCAAGACAGATCGTCGCCCGAAGGTTTGTTTCCTGCTCGTACTGCTTGATGTAATAGCGATCGGTTCGGGCCAGCACGCTCCAGTCAAGATGCTTGATCTCATCGCCGGGCACATACTCGCGGTGCTCGGCGAACTCGATCGAAAAGCCCTTGTGCGGCGACTTGTGCAGCCCCGCGAAAACCCCCTCCACCACGCCGCGCACCGTCAATTCGAGCCGGCGAAGCTGCGCGGCTTGTTGAGGGCGAAAGAATTTGTAGCGGTGCAGTGCCAAGGGTATCCGTTATGATTTTTGCCGGAGGTAGGTGCGGAAGGATTCCAACCGGGGCAGTGACTCACGATCCTTGTCGCGATTGGTCGCAGCCTTGCTGGCAATGATGTCATCGATGTTACAGACGGGGAATCCTTCCACTTCCACGTGGCGTCGCCATGCGTCCTCAAAGCTGTTGATGCCATCTGGCGCGAAGATCAGATCGAGATCGAAAGGACCGTTTTTGAGTTGAATGAAATCCTTCCCGCGTTCGATTTCCTCGGCTTGCGTTTCAGTAAGATTGAAGCCAAGTTCCAACAGGGCTGTTACGAGGGCTCGACCATTGACGATGGCCTTCTCCACGAAAAGGTCGGCATCCTGCGTCGTATCCGGAAAGCCGAGCAAAATCGCCCCGGACTTGCCAATAAATAGATATCGGCAGCCATGCCGCGCGAACACGTCGCGGATCTCTTGCGCCTGACGGTATTCAAACGCGGCCATAGCCCAGCCAATCCGGAAGATTTTCCTCGCACCACTTGCGATAGTCCGCGGTCGTCTCGAATGCACGAAACGGTGCATCATCCATCACCGGCTTGTACGTGCGAATGAACGCGTACTTCATTCGCTGGGCGAGGGGTCGCCGGGCCGCTGCTTCAAACTCTGCCAGCCATTCCGCGGGAATTGACCGTTTTTCATCTGTTTGGGTCATGCGTTAACTTTACCGTTCGCAGGCCCTTGCCTCAATGGAAAAGCCCAAGCCCGCGAGGGTAAGGGGCATTTGGCTTGCGGAATCGGCCACTTTGTTTTGTTATAGCAGCAAGTCTATATGTGAAAGGGCGGACGATGGGATTTGCAGGGTTCGCGAGCGTGCTTTCGGGCGTTCTGCTTTTGTCGGCGGCGACACGACTGGTAGCGGAGGAATCGGCAGTCCCCCCGCGACCCGCGCCACGCGTGCCGCAGACGGAGATGGGAATCACGCAACTCCCGAACGAGAAACTCGATTGGATGCTCGACGGCAAGATCGGGATGTTCATTCACTGGGGACTCTACTCCGGCCCGGGGAAGGGCGAATGGTACATGGAAAACGCCGGGATTCTGCCGGAGCCGTATCGGAAGTACGCGACTCCGGAGAGCGGCGATGCGTATTTTGATGCGGCCGATTATCACCCGCAGGCATGGGCCCAACTGGCCAAAGATGCCGGGATGAAATGGATGTGCCTCACCGCCCGGCATCACGACGGATTCTGCCTGTTCGACAGCCCATACCCGAACGCCTTCACGAGCATGCAGACGTTGCATCGGGATCTGGTCGCGGAGTATGTGAACGCGTGTCGTGCGGCCGGGCTCAAGGTGGGGATTTATTACTCGCCGCTGAGCTGGCGCTATCCCGGCTACTACGATGTCACCGGCACGAACTGCCTCCCCAACAAGTTCGGCTACAAAACCGACCCCGCCCATCTCGAAAACGCCCGGCTGATGAAGGAAGAGAACTACGTCAACGTCAAAACACTGCTGACCCAGTACGGCAAAATCGACTACATCTATTGGGATGGCGGCTGGCTGGCGCAGCAGGGCTCCGATGCGGATGCCGCGTTTTTCCATGAGCCCGGGAAATTCCTCGACCCGGACAACCGCTGGCCCATTTCGAAACAGTACCAGGACCTCGATCCGGCGACGGGCAAGGCGCTGGGCATCATGGGAATGGTGCGGCGATATCAGCCGGACGCGATCACCAATCTTCGGTACGGGTGGATGGGGGATGTGATAGAGGAAGAGGGGCCGCGGGAAACGACGGGCCCGATCCGCAGCAGCGAGATCTGCGACAAAAACTTCACGATGCAGGAGGGCGGGTGGGGATACAACGCGGAGTCGGTGGCGAAGGGGCGGGTGATGTCGCGCGATCAGATCATCGGGTACCTGGCGAACTGCCTGGTGCGCGACATGGTGATGCTGGTGAACGTGGCGCCGGATCGGCACGGGGTGATTCCCGAATTGGAGCAGAAGAGGCTGCGGGAAGTGGGAGCATGGCTGGGGAAGGTGGGTGATGCCGTGTACGGCACGCGCGCCGGGCCGTGGCAGCCGGTGGATCATCAGTATGGGTACTGCTACAAAAATTCGACGGTATTTGTGCATCTACTCGGCGGCTATCACGGCGATACGTTCGAGCTGCCGCCGCTCGGGAAATTGCGCGTCACGAAGGTATATGATGTGTACAGCGGGAAGCCGCTGGATCATGACGGTTCGCCGAAGTTGACGATTCGCGGCCTTGATCGAAAGGCTTCACCGGCGGATACGGTGATCGCGGTGGTGTATGATGAAGCGGTGGATGGGGCTTGGAAGTAAGGGACGGCACGCTTAGTGCCCGTTCAGAAGTTGCTCCAGTTCCTGACGGCTCGCCACCCCACCGCCAGATACTATCTGGTACACTCCCGCAAGCCTGGTTTCATCGACCTTCTGGGTAGCAGCCCGCCATGGCAAGACCACGCTGGGGCTCCCCTTGCGGCGAAAAACAATATGGCTCCCGACTCGCTTTTCGGCGATGTACCCAAGTTTCGTAAGAACCAGTGCGAGACGTCTGTAACTTGGCTCACGCGACGTGAGTGACCGTTTTGTTGAGCTGCCTGAGTATGTGCCGTTTCCTACCATGCATGTATTTTACCGCCGCCGCATCGAAAGCGTCAGGCCTTGGTGAGCCAGGTGATGGTCATATCGCCGTAGCGGAGTTCGCGCACAATCTTCACGCCGAGGGCGGCGGGTTCGATGGAGACGCTGGAGGGGTGCCGGAACGAGAGGATGCCGCCGTCGACCATGGAATTGGCGGCGAGGGCGCGGAGAAGGCTGTCGACCTTGTGGCGGAGATGGCCGGTTTCGGTGTGGCTGTACGGCGGGTCGATGAAGGCGATGGTGAGGTTTTTCAGATCGGGATGATCGCCGGCGGCATAAGCGTCGATCGGAAGAATCACGGCCCGCTCCGCCATTCCCATTTCGGCCAGGTTCTGCTTCAACGCCCGGAGCGCTCCCCGGTCGCGCTCCACGAAAATCGCCTTCGCCGCGCCGCGGGAAAGACACTCGAGCCCCATCGATCCGGAGCCGGAAAAGCAGTCGAGGACCGTCTGATCCACGAAGCATTCCTGCAGCGCATCGAACAGTGATTGCTTGGCACGATCCGTGATCGGCCGCGTGGTGTCGCCTTCGTTGGCGTGGAGCGGATGGCCGCGATGCTGTCCGGCGATGATACGCATTGCGATCGGAGTTAAGTGGGTTAATTAGGTTAATTGAGTTAATTCGGACTTTCGATGCCACATATGCGCTCCAAGTCCCAATTAACCATTTAACTCAATTAACTCAATTAACCAACGCTCCTCCTATTCCTGGCGGTTCTTTTCCCATGTCAGCGCCGCACCCTGGAGCACGAGGTCCGGGATGAACGAGTCCACGAGGCCGTCATCGGCGCGTCCGCCGAGGAGGGCCTGTGCATCGCCGCCGGTGGCGACCACGTGGGGCCAGTTGCCCAGCGCGGTGGCGTAACGTTCGAGGAGTTCGCGGACGGCGCCGCGGGCCGAGGCGTAGAGGCCGAGGTTGATCGCTTCCTGAGTGAAGCGGCCGAAGGGGACATCATCTGCCGGCGGGGTGAGTGAGGATTCGGGGAGCTGGGCGGTGAATTCGTGGAGGGCCTTGGCCGACATCATGAGGCCGGGGGCGATGGCGCCGCCGCGGAAGATGCCTTCATCGTCGATGCAGTCGACGACGAGAGCGGTGCCGACCTGGACGATGGCGCACGCGGCTTCGACGTTGACGTAGGCGGCGAGGGCGGCAAGGAGGCGGTCCTGGCCAACGGTGGTTTCGTCGCGGAGCATGGTTTTGAGCGGGACCTTGATGTCGCGGCCGATGAGCTGCGTTTTGGCCTGGAGCTGCCGCGCGGATTTTTCGATGCGCTCGGTGAGTTCGGGGACGACGGAGGCGATGACGATTTCCGGTTCATCGTCTTCGTTTTCCTGACTCTCGCGCCGGGCTTTTTCCCAGAGGGTCTGGAGGGTGGTGGCGAGGTCTTTGTCGAGATCGACGTGGTGGAAGCGGACGGCGGGGTCCTGGGCCTTGCCGAAGGTGAAGACGTTGAGGCCGACGCGGGAGTTGCCGATGTCGATTGCGAGTACGCTCATGAGAACCTCGGGGAATGGGGAGAGAATCAGGAAGCAAGCAGCAAGAATCAAGAAGGACACGGTGCCTCTTGGGAATTCTTCTTGCTTCCTGCTCCTTGATTCTTGCGTCTGGTCAGATGTCTGTCTTTTTCCGGTTGTAGAATTTTCCCTTCCGTTTGTCGTCAGCTTTGATCGCCTTGATCTCGGCATCGAGCTCGGGGTCGGTGGCGGGAGGTGGGGATTCGGCGGGGACGAGTTTGGCTTTGACGCGGGTGGCGTGGGCGGTCTTTCGTTCTTTGGCAGTGATGCGTTCGCCGCCTTTGCCGCGCTTTTTCGGGGCGGCGGGTTCGATCATCTTACGCTTGGCTTTGCGAAGCTCCCGGCGCGTCGGGGCTTTCTTGGGAGGCGGAACTTCTTCGCCGGCGGCATTGATGAAGCCACTGTGATCGGGCTCGATGGCGATTTCTTCGCCGTCAACGGGTTCCCAGTCGCCTTCATTCGAATCCGCTTCGACGTATTCAAACATTTCGTCGTCGCTGCGTTTCTTGGCGGAGACGGGCGGAACGTAGGGGCGTTCTTCGATGAGTGGGTTGGATGGCGGCGCCTTTTGGACTTGCTGCCAGAGGGCTTCGAGGAGCGGGCGGAGGCCGGTGCCGGCGACGGCGGAGATGGCGAAAATCTGCTTGCCGGGGAGTTCGCTGCGGAGGTCGGCGAGGGCTTCGCTGGCGCCGGAGAGGTCCATCTTGTTGGCGGCGAGGAGTTCGGGTTTGGCGGCGAGCTTGGGGGAGTACTGCTCCAGTTCGTTGCGGATTTCGCGGTAGCTGTCGATCGGTTTGGAGCCGTCGACGGGGAGGATGTCGATCATGTGGACGAGAACGCGGGTGCGCTCGATGTGGCGGAGAAAGTCGAGGCCCAGGCCCGCGCCTTCCGAGGCGCCTTCGATGAGGCCGGGGATGTCGGCGATGACGAGGCGGCGTTCCGCATCCAGTTCAGCGATGCCGAGCTGGGGGGAGAGGGTGGTGAAAGGGTAGTCGGCGATTTTGGGGCGAGCGTGCGTGAAGCGGGAGAGAAGTGTGGATTTGCCGGCGTTGGGGAGGCCGACGATGCCGACGTCGGCGATGAGGCGGAGTTCGAGGTGGATTTCGCGGACCTGTCCTTTGCCGCCGGGCTCGGCGAAGTCGGGGGCCTGGCGGACGGAGTTCATGAAGTGGACGTTGCCTTTGCCGCCCTTGCCGCCCTTGGCGATGCGGACCTTCATGCCGGGTTCTTTGAGGTCGGCGATGAGGAGAGCGGAGGTTTTGTCGTAGATCAGCGTGCCGGGGGGGACCTTGATGGTGAGGTCTGTGCCGTCGGCGCCGGCTTTCTTTTTGCCCATGCCGGGGCCGCCGGGCTTGGCGTACCAGTGGTGTCGGCCAACCATGTCGAGGAGGGTGTCGACGCCGTGGACGGCTTCGAAGTAGACGGAGCCGCCGTCGCCGCCGTCGCCGCCGTCGGGGCCGCCCTGGGGGATGTATTTCTCTTTGCGGAAGGAGACGCACCCGCGGCCGCCATCACCGGCGTGGACAAGGATGTCGGCTTGATCAATGAACATAAGAACCTCGGGGGTCGGGGGACCACAATGCCGGTGGGGGGAATTTTGAAGAGGGACATTGTAGCAGGAATGGGGCCGCGCGGGAGATTGCCGAAACGAGATTCCCCACTATCGGCAATCGCCCGGATCAAACCCCTACAATTCCTATCGGAGATGGGGGGGGGGGAATTGCCAAGTGTGGGTACGTCATTGGCAATGTGCGCCCCCCCGCCGGTGGGGGGTGACGCAGTG
>Ga0335069_10002878_pt1 | contig 26264 bp, 12 predicted proteins | sample Lox_Sample_11_FD_206714 | JGI IMG/M metagenome (GOLD analysis project Ga0335069, IMG submission 206714) | Soil microbial communities from Loxahatchee National Wildlife Refuge, Florida, United States - Lox_Sample_1.1 | ecosystem: Environmental > Terrestrial > Soil > Wetlands | place: USA...
TTGTTCACCTCCGGCAGCTCTCCACCCCGTGTTGCCACGACGCAGTAGCCTTCGGTTTCAGGCGGGTGAACGTTCCGCCTGACAGGGACTTTCACCCTGCTGTGTGTACGCTCTCGCAGGCGCACTAAAGCCGTGCTTCGCCCGGCGACCACGGCAGGAACAAATCACCGACCACCACGTCAAAGCGTCCCGGCGCGGAGGCGATCAAAGTACGTCCGTCATCAATGACCACATTCGCCCGCTTGTTCCGTACGATGTCGTGATTGAACCGGCTGAAGAATGCGTTGGCCGCCCGCTCGACCAATGGCGACAATTCCACGACTGTAATCGAATTCAGATTTGAATCCAGCAACGCCGCCCCCGGCGTGATGCCGGTGGCCAGCCCGATGAAAGCAACGTTGTGCGGCGCGGGATGGAGCAACAAGGGGAGAAGCGCCTGCCGTTCTTCTTCCGCACAGGCATGAGAACCACCCAGCAGATACTGGTTGTCCATCAGAATACATCGGCCAAACGCGGCGCTTTCCACCACCGCCACCGAGCCTTCACGCCCGGAACGGTGGTCCAACACCGTCAACCCATGATGCGTGTTGACCAGCGGCAGTTGGGGAAGTCCGAAGACTGCCAGCAGCGCCACTCCGGCCAGTGCCCCCTCCTGCCAGGGAATCCGCCAGAAGCGCCGTTCAGGGCAAAACGCTAGAGCCAGGCCGGCCACTGCATACGCCACCGCCACCGCTCCCAATGCCACGTGAACGTCGAACCACGGGAGCAGGAGGCGGTAGGCGGTTTCAGCGCCCAGCACGCCGCCCAGCCCGTTTATCGCCAGCAGCCAGCCGAAGCGTTTGCCATCGTGGTCGCCAACGGCTTCTGCCGCCCACGAAATTGTCAGCGGAAAAACCAGTCCCGCCAGCAGAAAGCCCGGCCCTGTCGTGACAAGGGCCAGCGCGGTCAGCTTCACGATGAATTCATTCACAGAGCCGTTTACGCCCAGCACGTTCATGTGTTCGACTATGCTCATGAAGAACAGGGGCCCGAGCGCGAAGAAGAGAGCCGCGATTGCCAGGACGCCAGCAATCAGCGACGGAAAGGGAATCCCCGCCGTCCGCCGACGCAGTCGCGGCGCGAGGAACGCGCCAACGGCCAGTGAAGAAATGACGGCAAAGAGAATTGCGGCCGGCGCGTAGAAGGAAATTGTTGCCACCAGCATGAACATCTGGTTGGCGATGATTTCAGCGGCGAGAATGCCCGCACCCGAAAAGCAGGCGACCAACAACAACGAACGCGGAAATAGTTTCCGACTCCGCGCGAGAGCGACTTTTGATTGATTCTCTGGAACGCTCGCCGCTGCCTTTTGCCAGTCCAAAACAAGGGCTCCAACCGCGACCGCGACGTTTAGAGCCATCGCGCACACCATCGAAGTCGCCGCGCCAAACCGCGGCAGCAGGTACATCACAGCCGCGAGCAAACCGATTGCCCCACCGAGCGTATTGGTGGCATAGAGCCGCACTCCGTCGGTTTCCAAACGATGTGTCCAGCGCAGCAATCCGTGGCTGAGAAACGGCAGCGCAAGTCCCATGCAGAAAGCCGGCGGCAGGATGGCGATGGCGGAGACAACCGTCTTAACGGTGACGCCCGGCCACTGGATCAGGCGTTCCATCCCGAGCGTCGGCCAAATCCAATCCGACCAATTCGGCAGAAACAACATCGGCAGCGCGAACACGGCGACACCAGTTTCCGCCAGCGCCAGGATCCGCCAGGGACGTTTCACTCGGTTGACCCAACCCGCGGCGGCAGTCGAACCAAACGCCAATCCCAGAAAGAAGAAGCCAAAAACGCGGCTGGTTGATTGCGTGCTCGCTCCGAGCAGGTCAATCAAACGCCGCGTCCACAGCAGTTCATGCGTCAGCGCGGCAAAGCCGCTGACCAGCGCCAGCATAAAGGCGAGGCGGAATTTGTTCTGACTGGTCATGAACGTTGTGGTTTTCGTCGAGATCACTGCTGGGTTTTGATCCGGAAGAATTCCTGCCCGAGCGCATTCGTCCGGGTGATCTGGTTGGTCAGACCGCTCCCCGTGAACTGCGCGCCGACGTTCGTCCACGGCCCGGTGATGTTGGTGGCGGACTGGAATTGGTAGAGTTGGCTCGGAACCGTAGCGAGGCTGACGGTCAGGTTGCTGACCGGCCCGGTTTGGATCCCGAGCGAAGGGACCGCGAAGGGCGCCACCTCGAAAACGATGTTGTTGGTCGAGCTAAGAACGCCGTCCGTTTTGTTCGTCGCGGTTACGGCGACACCCGCGACGTACTCGCCGGGCTCGGTGAATCCCCAATTGTAATGGGCGTGAGTCGGAATCGAGAAGGCTACGACGTCGTCGTCGCCCAGACCATCCGCCGTAGCGAATGCCACAATGGGGTTGCCGAATTGGTCAGACTGCCACGCGGAGAGATGCCCAGGGCCGGAAAAGGAGACGAGCTTGAACGTGACCGGGCCGGTAAAGCTATTGTAATCGAGTTCGTCGGAGCCCAGGCCGAAGTAGGGCTGGCCCGGGACATTGTTCTGCTGGGTGTACCAATTGGTATGGCCCGCGGTTGTGCCCAGAAACGAATAAGCGCCGCTCGCCTGGCTGGCGTTCAAAACGAACCGCGTGGTGGCGTTGTTGGGCACGATGACATGGATGTTCGCCGGCGGCACCGAAGTGAGCGTGGTTAGAGACCCGTTGAGGACGGTATCGGGCCCGAACCGGTAATGGACATTCCAATCCCCATCCGTGTACTTCACCGATACGTCCGCGTGCCCTGCCATATAGTTGGTTTGGGCCTGAATGCCTGGGCTTGCCGGCAGCCAGGCCGCCAGCGTGAGCAGCCAGAAGCGGGAGGACAAGAATCTGATTTCGATGCTAGGTCGGGCGTTCATACAAGTAGGTAGTGCTTTGGATCTCTTTGGTTAAAATCACGGGGGCGGCAGGGCGAAATTGTCTCCGGCTTGAATGCGTCTTTTGAGAACGTCTGCCTTGATGAATTCGACGTGGCCGTCGGCAAACAGATAGTTCGCGCCGGCGCCATGGCGGTTGGGCTGGATGTCGGTCAGCACAGCGCCCCAGCCACCGAGAAGCCAATTGGACGAATGAGTGTGATCTTCGCCCGTGCTGTAACCCGCAAGGCCGCTTTCAAACAACAAAATCATCCCTGTGGGGTGAGGAATCGTGTCCAGTTTGGGAAAGACCGGCACATCAGGACGCAGGTTCCCAAAGGGGTCCAGCGCCTGAGCGATATCGGTGTAACCGTTCAGGACGTAACTGGTACCATTATTGGTCAATCGCGCTTGCGCCATGGGGTCTGACGGACAAATCCGAATTTTGTTCACGTTGGCCACGTACGGGGCCAGAGAGTAGATCCACGAATTGGTCAGCAGTGCGTGCGCCGTGCCCGGCAGATACCCTTTGGGGTCGTCTTCGGCATACATCCTCAGGGCGATGCCAATTTGCCGCAGGTTCGACTGGCAGGCGGCGGATTGGCCCTTCATCTTTGCTCGCGCTAATGCGGGCAAAAGCAAAGCGGCCAGAATGGCGATGACTGCGATTACGACCAGCAACTCGATCAGCGTGAACCCACCGTAACGGTTCAACCTCCGGCTCATCTTCATCTTTATCATTTCTCGCTTCAATCCACGCTCGGTGGATCCGGGCACGAGAAAGCCCGAACTAATGGAGAGAAGGAAATAGCTTTTCCGAACGTGAACAGGACTCGCCGGCGCGAATCAGCTATCTCGGAAAAGACCAGTACGACTAGGAGAGGAGCGCGGGCGGGCCGCAACTCGGAGGAAGGGAATAATCGGAATCAGCAACCGGAACAGAGACGACAAAAATCGCCAGGGTCGTTGGCGGAGCTTCTGCACAGACGATTTCCATCCCAAAACTCGGCGCCGCGGCGTGTCCGCTTCGAACCATCGTGACGACGCATTGATGGTCTGGGTCCGTGGAGTCCGGGTGAAACGCGTGATGCAACGGCTCGGAACAGGTCATTGCCAGCACGAACAGCAACAAGGCGAGTTGGAAAAGGGCGGCTACTCGCTTGTTTGCCCAAACGCGGCTGAATAGTCTCTGCGCCAAATTCTTCAAGGCATCTTTGGTTCAGGTATGGAAGCACAAAGCACGCTCATTGTAACGATGTATTTGTGCAAGCCGCTTGCAAATGCATAGAAATCCGGACAGCACAGAAGAAGCCGGATCGCAGTTCTTCGGCCGATCGCCGCGGGATCAGTGCCCAGCCGCCCAGCCATCGATTTACGGCACCTTCGCCGATTGCGTGATCGGACCGCTTTTGGCTGCGCCTCCCTGCCCCGGGCTCGCTGACTTTGCGTTGCCGGCTGAGGGGTGTGTTTTCGTTCAATCCTAATGCCGCAAAGGGCGGGAACATTCCGGCCAGGCACGTACGTGATCTGCTATACGCTGGCGGCGGCGGGTGTGGGGGTCGTCGGCAATGTTGGCTGGCGCGTTGGCGAGTACGTTTTTGATGGATCGTTTTCACAGAGAATCGCTGGCTTGCGAGCGTCCTGCGGTGGCGTTGCCGAAGTCGCAACAGAAGCCGCGGCAGGATATTCTGGCTGGCCGGCACGTCGGGGAATGGGGTGGTCAGGGAGGAATGGCGCTTAGTTAAGGCACAACCGCCCAACCCTCTGTGGTCCAGCAGCTTACACCATGCCTATCCGGTTGGTTGTCCTAACGTGATGTTACGTATGGCAATCCCATTTAACCCGCCTACGATCGGACTCTGCGAACTTTGGTAAGGACCACCAACCGGATAGGCACGGAGTAAGACACCAATGGACAGGCACTTACGAAGAAGGGCTCCACAAATCCACCTCAGCTCTACGCCCTCACCTCTCCGTCACCACACCGGATACTCCCCGCATAATCCCCGTATATTCAATTTGAATACACGGGGATTATACGGGGAGTATACGGCGATTATACGGTGTGGTGACGGTGTAATCAGGGGTAGCCTCTGTGGTGCGCAGTAAGTGCCTTTAGGGCAGTGGCTTACGACGTGGCTATCCGGTTGGTTGTCCTGCCGTGATTTGACGTATGGCAATCCCCTTTAATCTGCCCACGGTTGGGCTCCGCGAACCTTGGTAAGGACAAGGAACCGGATAGGCATGGCTTACACAAGCCTGTTGCCACGGCCCGCCTAGGGTGAAGCCCCGGTGTGTCTCCCATGTGGGTCGACCCACATGGGGGATATACCGGGGTATCGCAGGAATCCCACCGGTATTGCGGCCTGGAACCGGCGTTCGTGGGCAGTGGGCCACTACGGTGGCAGAAAGCCTGGGAGCGGTCCTTTCCTCAAGTAGCGTTGTGACAAAGATTTACACCTTAACTAAGCGCCATTCTGGTCAGGGAGTTCCTTCAGGGACTGAAGGAAATGAGGCTTCGAAAGGTATGTGTCAAGATGACTGAGCAATACGCGGCGAGTTCGCCGGATTCACCACCGTTCGCCTCGCTGGTCCGCCGGGCACCGTTCACGTGCACCGGTCTCGGTTATCCGTTACCCACCTTTAGGCGTGGCTCTCGTCTGGAAGCTCTGTCCGGTTCTAGAGAAAAGAGCGCCAGGGTACAGACACAAGCAGTCACCGAAGACTTCGCCCGCTCACGAGGCACCCAGACCCGGAGTTTTGCGCCCTGCACGGGGAAAGGCTCGGAAGCGAGAGTCGGTTTTCGACCCTCACCGAACCATCCGGTCCGGCTTGGGAAATTGCTCTTGGAGGAGCTAGCTAGGTCACGACCTTTCAACCACAAGTCAGACGCGGGCTGACTTCTGTTTGACTCAACGTGTTGCTTGTACGCGCGCTTGTATGCACTCGAAGCTATTTGGGGGTCACATGAGTCCCGATGGGTCTACCCGAAAAGCGGTGGGGATGGCCGAAAGACCGGGGTTTATCCAGGTGGTGGCAACTTGAGGAGTAAATGGGTCCAGGAGCCTGAGTCTACGTGTAAACGAGGTGCGCTTCCGCTGAGCTAAGCGCCCTCAAACCGAATCGCTGTCAACGTTGCTTACTATGTCCGCTTCCGGGCGAATGACAAGCAGGATTCCCGCAACTTGCGGACGAGAGACAGAGCGTTCGCTAAGCGAGGACTCTCAGAGAACGCTTCGCGGATCGATTTCAAGAGCGGCAAAATGTTCTTTGAGCAAATACCGTGCTCCCGCTTACAAGCACACATAGACGCACCCGATAAGAATTCGGGGCCAGATGAGCCCAAGTGAGGGCATCCAGAAACTCAAGGATTGCTCGAAAAAGGATGGCTGTCCGCTTGGGTCCAGGGTCGGGACAATGGGTCTAAAACGAGACGCGCCAACCACTGCGCCAAGCGCCCAACTAATTGTGCAATGACCACCTACAACTATCCATTCCTTGCTTCAACGCGGTGCTTACACGTCGTCCAGAAGGATCAGGATGTTTTGAAAATCGCCTGATCCGTTTCATCGCGGGAATTTCGCACTGTTAGATGACGGCTTGGACCGTGGTGCGGGAAGGAGTCCCGCCGTGCATAGAAACCTGAAATGACAAAAATGAAAACCAAACTCAATAGAACCTGCCAGACAATCATCGTTTGCTCGGTTGCATTATTGGCGAGCGTCAGCCCGTCCGACGCGCAGGGCACCGCGTTCACGTATCAGGGCCGGCTCCAGGACGGGGGCAGCCCGGCTAATGGCAGCTACGACCTGGCGTTTACACTTTTTGATGCCGAGACCGACGGCACCGCCATCGCCGGCCCGCTCGATCTTCCCGCCACCGCTGTCAGCAACGGGCTGTTTACGGTGTCGCTCGACTTTGGCGGCCAGTTCGACGGCGGCCCACGCTATCTCGAAATCCAAGTGAATACCAACGGCGGGGACACCCCTGTTATCCTCAGTCCCCGGCAACAGTTAACGCCCGCGCCCTACGCGATCTTTGCGGAAAATGCCTCGGGCGTCGCCGGCGGTGCGGTGGTGCAAAGCCTCAATGGATTGAAGGACGACGTGACGTTGGTGGCTGGGGCGAACGTAACGATTACGCCAAGCGGCAATACCTTGACGATTGATGCGGCCGGGGCGGGCGGCAGCGGCATATGGTCGGTCAGTAACAACAATGCCTACTATAATGCCGGCAACGTCGGCATCGGAACCGACTCACCGCAAACAAAGCTCGCGGTTAGAACGGGCACGGGGTATTACGGTTTTACCCATACCGACGGAACCACGAGCGTCGGCTCTTACGTCGGCGGCAGCTCGTCCGGCGCGGCAGGCGGTTGGTTGGGCACACTTTCGGCCGACCCGCTCCACTTATTCGTCGGCGGCGGCCAACCAAGTCTTACGATTGATACCACGGGCAACGTCGGCATCGGAACGCACACCCCGGCAGAAAAATTGACCATCGCCGGCGTCACGGGTATCGACAACGGGCTCAAAGTGACTGGAATCGGTCTGAACGGCGTGGGAATGGCGATCGAGAACACCTATCCCGGCGGACACAAGTACGCTCTGGTTTCCGGCGACTTTTACATCGTGCCGCCTGGTATTCCGGCTGGAGCCGGCGACTTTCGCATTGTTGATGAAACCGCCAACGTCGGCGACCGCTTCGTGATCACCGCCAGCGGCAACGTCGGCATTAATATCGCCAACCCACAGGCGACACTCGACGTCAACGGCACCACTCGGACGAGTGTCCTGACCATTACCGGGGGAGCCGACCTGGCGGAGCCGTTTCCTTTGTCGAGTGAGTACATCCCCGCCGGCTCGGTGGTTGTCATTGATGAGGAGCATCCGGGGCAGCTTAAACCGAGCACTGCCCCCTATGATACCCGCGTGGCGGGAATCGTCAGCGGCGCGAATGGGATTCACCCCGGCATCAGCTTGCAGCAGGCCGGAGCGCTCGCGGGCGGGCAGAACGTGGCCTTGACCGGCAGGGTCTATGCGCTGGCGGACGCCGACAGCGCATCCATCCACCCGGGCGACCTACTAACCACCTCGTGCACACCCGGCCACGCTATGAAAGTTACCGACCACGGCAAAGGCCAAGGCGCCATCCTCGGAAAGGCGATGAGTTCACTCGAAACAGGGAAAGGCCTGGTGCTGGTGTTGGTCACGCTCCAATAACCGCTCAACAAATCGTGCCTATGCGCGCTCGACTCGACAGCTCGATTCTGGACCAGACATTGGGGAACCAACAACCGGGGCAGACAGCCCGCTCGTCTGCCGCAAATCATATTCCTGCGCCGCGCTGCGACCGGCTGGCCGTCCTGCTGTGGCTGCTCCTGCTGGCAGCGCCTGGAATGCAGGCTGCCCAAACTCTGCACGGCCACATCCCATCAGCCGTCTTTCGAACCCAGCCATTAGGCCGGCTCGCCGCCTCGAAACGCCTCGATGTCGTAGTCGCGCTGCCTTTGCGAAACCTGGATGTTCTGACCAATCTCCTTCAGCAGCTTTACGACCCGGCCAGCACTAATTTCCACCATTACCTGACCCCGCAGCAATTCACCGAAAGGTTTGGACCCACGGAAGCCGACTACGAGGCGGTGAGCTCCTTTGCGCGTTCCAACCACCTCAGCATTAACGGCACCCATCCAAATCGCACGCTATTGGATGTCAGCGGCACCGTCGCTGAGCTGGAGCATGCCTTCCATGTGAATCTGCGGGTATATACCCACCCGGTAGAGGCGCGGACGTTCTATGCGCCGGATGTGGAGCCGTCGCTCGACGTGTCGGTGCCGGTGCTGGCAGTAAGCGGGCTGGACAATTACAGCCTGCCGCGGCCTCTGAGCGGCCGGCAAATCGCGCCCATGCGGCCGGGCGGCGTGACGCCGGCGGGGGGCTCTGCGCCGGATGGATTCAGCTACTTCGGCAACGATTTCCGCGCCGCCTATGTGCCGGGAGTTGGGCTCAATGGCGCGGGTCAGTCGGTGGGTTTGTTGCAGCTCGATGGCTACTACACGAGCGATATAACTACCTACGAGACCCAAGCCGGCCTGCCGAACGTTCCACTGACCAATGTATTGGTGGATGGGGTCAGCGGCACTCCGGACGGCATTACGAACTTCGTCGCTGAGGTTTCGCTGGACATCGAAATGGTAATCTCGATGGCGCCGGGGCTTTCCCGCGTGCTGGTCTATGAAGGGACGGTCCCCTTCGACATCCTCAACAGGATGGCCAATGACAACCTGGCCAGCCAACTGAGTTCCTCCTGGTTCATCGGCGGCCAAGGCGACGGCGACCAGATCACACCGCAGATTGCTCAGCAGTTTGTCGCCCAGGGGCAGACTTTCTTCCAAGCCTCCGGAGATTTCGGCGCCTACTTCTCCGGGGTGAATCAGCAGGCTGCCAACCCCAACACAACGCTGGTCGGCGGGACGTTTCTGTCCACGACTGGCCCCAGCGGTTCCTGGGTTTCGGAAACCGCTTGGAACAATTATGCGGTCGTTGGGGCCGGCACTAACAGCACCGGTGGCGGCATCACCGGTTACGCCATCCCCAGTTGGCAGCAGGGCATAGACATGTCCGGCAATGGCGGCTCGACTAGTTCGCGCAACAGCCCGGATGTCGCCATGGTTGGCGCCAACGTCTGGGTCTATTACATGAACGGCCTTTCCAACTCGTTCTGGGGCACCAGCATCGCGGCGCCTTTATGGGCCGGCTTTACGGCCCTGGTCAACCAGCAAGCCGCCGCGCTGGGTCATCCACCGGTGGGTTTTCTCAACCCGGTCCTTTATTCGCTGGGCAAAGAGCAGGGCTACGGCTCGTATTTTCACGACGTCATCTCCGGCAATAACACCAACAGCGCGAGCTCCAGCCAATTCTTCGCCCGGGCCGGCTACGACCTCTGCACGGGCTGGGGAACACCTAACGGCGCAATTCTCATCAATACGCTGGCGACCTACGCGGGGGCTGTGTGGGTTGCCTACGGTGCCCCCTTTCCGGGGGCGGGCACCTACGACAACCCCTACAGCACACTCTCCCTGGCCACGACCGCCGTGGCCCCAGGCGGGACCATCGCGATTAAGGGTCCGGGCTCGGGTGCGGAAACGCTGACCATTAATAAAGCCATGACGATTGCAGCCGCAGGGGGAGCCGTCAGCATTGGCCGATGACTTGTTCGAAAAACTATGAAACCACTAGCACGCAGCATTCTGAAACCCGCCCGGCGAATCGGCCGCGTCTTCTTGGCTGGGTTGGGAGGGCGAACAATGAAACCAGGTTTCCTCGGATTTGTGACGGTCGCCGGTCTGCTCATGTTTCCGGCACTCCTTCAGGCTCAAACCCTCGGGATCGTTTGGTTCAAAGTCTCTGGCGGAGCTGGAACCAGCAGCAACGGCCAATACTCTGTGAGCGGCACGCTCGGCCAACATGACGCCGGCAGTTCCATGACCGGTGGCACCTTCTCGCTTACCGGTGGATTCTGGGCATTGTTTGCCGTTCAAAGCACGAATGGTCCTTTGCTGACCATCTCGCTCGCCAGCAACAACACGGTGAGGGTATCATGGCCGTTGCCCTCGGCCGGATTCGTGTTGGAACAGAACGGCGACTTAGGGTCGGCCAACTGGAGCGCGCCCATCGAACAGGTTGGCGACGACGGAACGAACAAGTTCATCACGGTTAGTCCTCCAACCGCGACGCGATTTTATCGGCTGCGGAAACCCTGATCCGGCCCCTGCTTGAATTCCTCCATGGCAGTGTATATTACCAAAAGCCTCACACGATTCCATGAACGATCCGCAAAATCGGGAAGAGACGATTTTTGAGGCGGCGCTGCAACTGCCGCCGGAGCAGCGGGCAGCGCATCTCCAGGCGGCCTGCGGTGAAGACAGCAGACTGCGCGAGCGGGTTGAACTGTTGTTGAAGTCGCACGACGCGGCGCAAGGCGATTTTCTCGTCGAGCCGTGTCGAGCCCTTGGCCTGAACAGAACCATGGTCCTTCCCAAAGTTCCTCCCAGCGAGGTTGAACTTGGCGCCATGATCGGGCGCTACAAGTTGCTCGAGAAGCTTGGCGAGGGCGGATTCGGCGTCGTCTTTGTGGCCGAGCAGCGGGAGCCGGTGAAGCGGCGGGTTGCGCTTAAGGTGATCAAGCTGGGAATGGACACAAAGCTGGTCGTGGCGCGTTTCGAGGCGGAGCGGCAGGCCCTGGCGATGATGGACCATCCGAACATTGCCAGGGTCTTGGATGCTGGCGCGACTGAATCGGGCCGCCCGTACTTCGTCATGGAGTTGGTGCGGGGTATCCGAATTACGGATTACTGCGATCAAAACAACCTTTCCACCCGCGAACGCCTCGAACTCTTCACGAAAGTCTGCCAGGCGATTCAGCATGCGCACCAGAAGGGCATCATTCATCGCGACGTCAAGCCCTCGAACATTCTGGTCACGCTGCACGATGGGGTGCCGGTCCCGAAAGTGATTGATTTCGGCATCGCCAAGGCAACTCAGGGCGAGCTGACTGACAAAACCGTTTACACCCAGTTGCAGGAGTTTATCGGCACTCCTGCCTACATGAGTCCCGAACAAGCCGAGATGAGCGGGCTGGATATTGACACACGCAGCGATATTTACGCTCTGGGCGTGCTCCTCTACGAGTTGCTCACGGGCAAAACTCCCTTCGACCAAAAGGAACTGCTCAGCGCGGGCATCGAAGGTATGCGGCGAATGATCCGCGAGCAGGAACCGATGCGGCCTTCGACGCGGGTGGATTCGCTGCAAGGCGAAGACCGTACGGCGACCGCGAAATGTCACAGTCTCGATGCGCCGAAACTGGTCCACCTCTTGCGCGGCGATCTGGATTGGATCGTCATGAAGTGCCTCGAAAAGGACCGCACTCGGCGCTATGAGACGGCCAATGGCCTAGCCATGGACCTGCACCGGTACTTGATCCAGGAACCGGTGGTCGCCCGCCCGCCCAGCCCCATTTACCGTTTCCAGAAATTCGCCCGGCGCAACAAGCTCGTCTTCGCCGCCGGTTCGGCCGTGGTCCTCGCCCTGTGCCTCGGAATCATCGGCAGCACCTGGCAAGCGGTTCGGGCGACCAAAGAACAGTGTATTGCCGACATCGAACGCCGGCACGCCCAAACCGAAGCGAAACGAGCGGACGCAAACGCGGCCGCTGAAGCAGGTCAGCGCCGGCTCGCCGAGCAGGCCACCCGCCGCTCTCAAGAGTCGCTTTCCACCGCCTTCGACGTCGAGGGAGATCGCCTCACCCGTGAGAACAACTCGGCCAAGGCCTTGGCTTATCTCTCTCTCGCCCTTCGGCTCGACCCCTCCAATCGTGTCGCTGCCCAGCGTATTATCTCGTTGCTCAACCAACATGATTTCCCGCTGCCACTGACCGAACGGCCTGCCAGTGTCCCGTTTGAACCTCTGCACACATTGGATTTCACCCCCGACCTGCGGCGGTTTGCGGTTCGCACCAATGAGACCTCCGTCGCGATCCGTGATTCCCAAACCGGCCAGAGGATTGGCCCGATTCTCCAGTTCAAGAGCCGTCCCGTTGGCGCCGGGTTCAGCTTTGATGGCAAGCGGTTGAGCGTGGCCACGACGAACGAGGCTACCCTCTGGGAATGCGACACTGGCAGGAAACTCGCGCAACTGCCAGGGCTGCTCGAGTCCATCAGCCGGGACGGAAATCTTGCCGTGGTGAACGAGCGCATCGTCGAGTTCGAATCGGGCCGAGAGTTCTTTTCGATCGCCGGAGACAGACCGCGGAGCCGCGCGGTTTTCAGCCCGGACTCACAAATGGTCGCCTATGTCACGGAATCAAATTCATTAATCAAGGTCCTGTTCACGACCAACGGCCAGCCGGTGTTGCCCGCGATCCATTCCTTCATGGTCGGCGCGACGCCCTTCGTTCGGTTCAGTCCGGAAGGCCGACGGCTGCTCTACTCGGGAGAACATGGAAAAATGGAGGTGTGGGACGTCCCAGGGCATCGCCAGTGTTTGCCGACACTGGAAAACGGTAGCAGCGTCTGGGCCATGAATGCCTCCCGGGATGGAAGAATGCTCGCGGCGGGCGGGCGCAATGGCCGCGTGTATTTGTGGAGCTTGCTTAACGGCAAGCTCCTCCGTGAGCCCTGTTTGTCAGACGAGGAAATCGAATGGGCATATATCACCAGGGACAATTCGTGGCTAACCACTATGGGTGTCGTGACATCAACTTCTGAGGCCCATTGGCAGCCCCCCAAATGGTGGGACATCCGGCCTGGCCGGGCCGTTCCGATCAAGCTTTTTCATCCCCTCGCGGTCCGGCAGGCCAGCTTTAGTTCCGATGGCTCGCGGGTGCTGACCCGCTGCGCGGACAATGCGCTCAGACTCTGGCGGCCCGAGGACGGCGCGCGCATCTGCCCACCGATCACTTACGGCGGTGGAATTACCGCGGCCTGTTTCAGTCGCGACGCTTCCACTTTGGCAACCGGCTCGTACGACGGCGAGGTCCGCCTGTGGAAAGCAGACTCCGGCGAAGCGCAGGCGAGTCTGGGCCGGCACGGCAGCCGCATCACGGCTCTGGCCTTCAGTCCCGACGGACGTTACCTCGCCAGCGGCGCCTTTGATGGCAGTGTGAACCTGTGGGAAATCGCATCGGCGAAGCTGTTGGGGCAGGGCCCCTCTGGCCAAGACGATGTCTATGCTCTGGCCGTTGATTCTTCGGGCCGGAGGCTCGCTGCGAGTTATCGGTCCTACCGCACGGAGCTGTTGGAGCTGCCGACGATGCGGCACATCGCCACTCTTACGAAGAACCAGGGCTGGGTTTACCACGCCAGCTTTAGTCCCGATGGAAAGTGGCTCGCCACTTCCTCGGCGGACAACGCCGCGCAATTGTGGAATGCGGAAACGGGCGAAGGCCCGCTTGCCAGGTACCCTCACGAATCCGGTGTTTACATGACCGATATCAGTTCCGATGGCCGCTGGCTCGCCACGGCATCTTACGATTACACCGCCAGAGTCTGGGACCGGGAAACTGGCCGGCCCGTAAGCGAGCCGCTGCGCCACTCGGCCGATGTATTGACGGCGCAGTTTAGCCCGAATCATCGAGCCGTTCTCACGGCTTCTCGCGACGGTTCCGCGAGGGTGTGGGATGCGCAGACCGGACGCCCCCTCGCGGATCCTTTCTTCCATGGCGAGGGGATATGCGTTGCGGATTTTAGTCCCGATGGCAGACGCATCCTCACAGCGGGCATAGACGGCGTGGCAACAATATTTGATTGGGTTGAAGTGGGTGACCAGTCGCCGGCCTGGATGCCGGAACTTGCCGAAGCGGTCGGCGGCTTTCGGCTTTCGGAAGCGGGCGTGGCCGAACACCTGGCCGACGCAGCCCGGACTTTGGCGCGACTTCGTGGAACCCTCACCAACACTGTCCGGGCTGACCCCGTCGCCTTCTGGGGGCAATGGTATCTTTCGGACCGGCGGACGCGCAATGTGTCGCCATTTGCCACCATCAGCGTTTATCAATATGCCGAGCGGCTGGCTGGAGTGTCCGATGTGCCCGCGTTGGAAGAGTCGTTGGCGCTCAGTGCGGACAACGCCGCGGTTTACACTGAGCTCGCCGATAGGGTGGAGACCGAGCAGCCGGAAACCGCGTCGCTCTACCGCCGCCTCGCTGGAGAGTCGGAAGGAACGCCACCGGCTGCCGCTCGGGGCAAGCCCGCCGCCAATCCAGCCGCCGCCAACGCGGTTCGATTCTTCGACCCGTTGGACAGCTCTGAACTGCTCAAGCATGAGGGAGAGACCGTTAAGGTTCGCGGCCGAATCGTCCGATTCTCTTCATCTTCGACGGGACGCGCCTATTATCTGAATTTCTCCGAGAATTATCAGGCGACTTTGACCCTCGTTTTCTTCCCCGCCCAAAATCCGACCGAGCTGCGTCCGGACGTTTTGCGGACTTACGCGAACAAGACCGTTCTCGTCGCGGGCCGTCTCTCGACCTATCGAGGGGCTCCTCAAATCGTGCTCACGTCGCCCGCTGCAATCAAGGTCCTAGACTCCGAGGATTCCGGCGCCCAAAGCTCCGTCTCGGCTGCCACCTCTCCGAACCCGAACTCCGGGCCTCAACCGACGGCGCCCGCAAAAGCCGCCCCATGAGCAGCACATGAGCGAGGTAACCCAAATCCTCAACGCCATAGACCGCGGCGATCCTCGCGCTGCCGAGGAGTTGTTGCCGCTTGTTTATGAAGAGTTGCGCAAACTGGCCGCGCACAAAATGTCGAATGAGATGCCGGGCCAAACGTTGCAGCCCACTGCGCTGGTCCATGAAGCCTGGCTGCGGCTCGTGGGGCAGGATAGCCAGACGCGATTCAACAGTCACGGCCATTTTTTTGGGGCTGCGGCCGAGGCTATGCGCCGAATCCTGATCGAAAATGCCCGGCGCAAACAGGCAAAGCGTCACGGTGGCGGCCAGCAACGGGTGGACATAGCCGACGTTGAAATTGCTGAAAAGACCTGTGACGAAGAAATGCTGGCCATAAGCGACGCTCTGGGAAAACTCGCCGTGCGCGACAAGGTCAAAGCGGAACTCGTGAAGCTCCGTTATTTTGCGGGGATGACGCTTGAAGAAGCGGCCGAAATCTTAGGCATCTCTCACCCCACGGCCAAGCGATACTGGAACTATTCCCGCGCCTGGCTTCACGCGGAAGTTACAGCTTCTAGACGAGATGGCCGTACCTATTAAAAGTGCCAGTCCGAATCCGATCCCTCGGCACGTAACCGGGCCTCCTTCCCACCTTGAAATCATGGCAAGGACCAGAGCAAATTCCGCGGATCGCTTATACGCGTGCTTATACGCAACCGGCAGAAATTCGGGGTAGGGTGAGGGTAAATAGGGGCACCTTTAATTCAACGAATTGCCCCAGGAATTCAGGTTTTGTCCATGTGGGTCCCGCGGTAGGGGAAATGGGTCCAAGTGGCTGAATTTACGTGTAAACGAGACGCGCTAACCGCTGCGCTAAGCGCCCAACCAGCCGCTACTATCGGGCGAGACGCTGGAACGGCAAGGGCAAAGAATACCGGTCCCGGATACCGGTGCCGATTATGGAATTGACACTGCTGGCAATATTGTGGATTGGGAATCCGTGTTCACAACCAGCAGCACCGCGACAAACCGAGCGTCCGGACGACAAATAAGCCCATGCCTAGTCGTGCTGCTTCAGCGATCACTACACAGAAAGGAAGATCACCACACATGAGAATATTCAGATACAACCATGCGACCGTTAACCTCCTCGCTACGGCGTGGTTGAGCTTCATGCCCGCCACTGGCCGCGCCGCCTTCACGACGGGAAACCTCGCGGTTTTCTCCGCTGACAGCGCGAGCGCGAACAACACGACGTTCACCATTCTGGAACTGAGCCCTTCCACGGCCAATCAGAGCAGCCCGGTGAATTCCATCGCCATCAATGGCACGAGCGGCGGGAGCGCCCTCCGCACGAGCGGCTCGGCCAGCACCACTGGCTACCTCGCCGACAGCGACGATGGCAAACTGGTCGTGTTTGCGGGGCACAACACCACCAGCAGCTCGGGCAATATCAACAACGTGCTCCCGCGCGGCGTCGGGACGCTGGACCATAGCGGCGCGTTTACGCTGCAGACCACCTACACGGGTGGAAGTGGCAACCAGACGCGCGGCGCTTGCAGCGTAGATGACTCGCTCTGGTGGGTGGGGGACCAGGGGGGCATATACACCAATGGCACTGCCAGCACCCTTCGTTCGGGTAACTTCCGCAGCGTCAAGAGCTTCGGCGGCAATCTCTACGTATTCGTGGCATCGGCAAGCTATCCGCCCGTCATGTCCCTGGCTACCTCACCGGTCGCCACTAATGCCTTGCCCGGTTTGCCCAATGGCGACGGCAATGGACAGGACTATTACCTGATTTCGTCCGGCAATAATGGTTCCACGTTCGATGTTCTATATGTTTTGAGTGCCAGCAGCGGAAGCGCCGGCACGATCTACAAGTACTCGCTGGTGAGCGGCTCCTGGACCGCCAATGGCACATATTCCACCTCCTTTGGCGGCTTTGGGCTCTGCGCTGCCAGGAGCGGCAGTGGGGCGGTGCTGTACGTGACGACCGGCACCGGCGCGACCGCCGCTAATAAAGTCATGCTGCTAACGGACGCCGCCGGCTACAACACGACCATCAGTATCACCACAGGCAACAACGTCACGCTCTATACCGCCGCCGCCGGAACGACGATGAAAGGCATCGCTTTCGCCCCCGGCTGCACCGCGCCAACGGCCACGGTTCGCAGCGCCGATAGCGAAAGCATTTGCAGCGGCGGTTCAGCCACCATCCACGCCGATCTCACCGGCACCGGCCCCTGGAACGTGACCTGGTCGGACGGCGTGACACAAACCAATGTTGCCGCCAGTCCTGCTACGCGCACGATCTCGCCGGCAATAACGGCCGCTTACACGGTGACGGCGGTCTCGGATTCCTCTGGTTGCTCGCCGGGAACCTCTTCTGGCAGTGCCACGGTCACTGTCGTGCCGATACCCGGTTCCACGATTGCGGCGGCCAATTCCGTCTGTCCCGATTCCACCAACAACACGGCGTCGGTGCCGGACGCGGGCGTGGGCGCGAGCTATGGCTGGACCATCGGCGGCGGCACCATTACGGCGGGAGCGGGCACGGCTGAGATCACCTACACCGCCAATCCGAGCGGCACGGTTGAACTAAGCTGTACGGTCACGAACAGTTCCGGCTGTTACTCCAACGCCAGCAGCGCGACGGCGACCATCAGCGAGGCCGTCGGCACAACGGCAGGCAACGGCGGGCCTTACTGCGCGGGCGCAACCATTTCGCTGACCGCGTCGGGGAGCGCAGGTGACACTTACAGTTGGACGGGGCCGAATGGATTCACCTCTTCGCTGCAGAATCCCACGATTGCCAACGCCACCATGGCCGCCGCCGGCGATTACGCGGTCACGCGGACAACCGCGTGCGGGATGTCGGCTCCTTCGATGACGACCGTGCTGGTGAATGCGATTCCGAATTCCACCATCGCCGCCTCGGCCTCGGTCTGCGGCGGTTCCACCGGCAACAGCGCGTCGGTGCCGGATTCCGGCCCGGGAGCAAGTTACGGCTGGACGATTACCGGCGGCGGCATCACGGCGGGAGCCGGCACCGCTTCGATTACCTACACAGCCGGCGCCAGCGGCGCGGTGATCCTGGGCTGCGCGGTGACAAACGGTTCAGGGTGCTACTCGGTTACGAGCGGCACGACGGTCACAATCAATCCCACGCCGTCCTCCACCATCACTGCGGCAGGTTCAACCTACGCGGGCTCGAGCGGCAACTCCGCTTCTGTGCCGGATGCCGGCGCGGGCGCGACCTACGCCTGGACGATCAGCGGTGGCAACCTCACCGCCGGCAACGGCACGAGCACCGTCACTTTCACGGCAGGCGGGGGCGGTACGCTCACTTTGGGCTGCACCGTCACCGCCAATACAGGTTGCAGCTCCGTCAGCAGCGCTAACGTTACGGTGCATCCCGCCTTCACCACCCGGGATCTGGCGGTGGTCCGGATCGGCGACGGCTCGGGCACGCTCAGTTCCGCCGGCACGGCGGTATTCGTGGACGAGTTTTCTCCGAGCGGCGGTTTGGTGCAGAGCATTGCCCTCCCCACGAATGGCAGCAGCGCGTTCGTCACTAGCGGCAGTGCGTCGTCAGAAGGCGCGCTGATGCGCTCGCCTGACGCCAGCGTGCTCTGTCTGGCGGGTTACAGCACCAATGCCGGTACCGCATCCATCGCCGGCACCGCGTCGGCTTCAGTCCCGCGCGCGGCGGCCACGCTGAATGCAGGCGGAATCTTCTCGATAGCCGCCATCACCACGACGCAGTTTAGCGGCAACAACCTCCGCAGCGCCGCGACTGACGGTGCCAACGATTTCTGGGCCGGCGGTGCCGTCAGCGGAGTTTGTTATCTGGGCACCACCGCGGCAGCGGCGACGATCCAAAGCACGCTGGCGAACACGCGAGTCGTTAATATCTTCAACGGCAATTTGTATTTCACATCCGCAGCAGGCGGTGGTTTGGGCCTTTACAGTCTTGACGGGTTGCCGGTTGCGCCGTCGGCAGTCAGCACGAACATCCTGACCGGAACCGGCTCCAGCCCTTACGGCTTCGCGCTCAACCCGGCGGGCACAGTCGCCTACATCGCCGATGACCGCGCCATCGCCTCCGGCGGAGGCATTCAGAAATGGACCAACAGCGGCGGCGCCTGGTCGCTGGCCTACACGCTCGGCACCGGCGCCGGTTCAACGAATGGCGCGCGCGGCTTAACCGCGGATTTCTCGGGGGCGAATGCCGTGATTTACGCCACCACGACCGAGTCCAGCACGAATCGTCTTATCGCCGTGGCTGACACCGGCAGCACGGCCGTGGCGACCACGCTGGCCACGGCTGCAGCCAACACCGTTTTCCGCGGCGTCGCCTTCACGCCGGAATCCGCGCCTGTGATAACGACACAACCGCTGGCGCAATCCGCGTGCGACGGCTCGACGGCCACGTTCACCTCCGCCGCAGACGGCGCAGCCAGCCTGACTGCGCAATGGCAGGCCAGCACGGATAACGGCTCGACCTTCGCTGATGTTCCCAGCGCGATCTCCGCAAATTACAGCTTCACGGCGGGCGACAGTGATCTTGGCAAACAGTTCCGCGTGATCTACCGGAACAACTACGGCGCGGTCACTTCGTCCATTGCCGCCCTGAATGTCTATTCCGCGACCGCGAGCAATTTCACCTGGGATGCGTATTGGGGCGCGCCGTTCAAAATGGCGGAAACCAATTTGTTGGCCCATGCTAGCGGCAGCGGCGGTGTCACCCTGTCAGGCATTGACCCGGTGTCCGCCAACGGGGTCAGCCTCGAACGCCACAACGGCTTGGTTTACTACAACGGCAGTCTCAGCAGCGCTGACAGCTTCCATTACACCGCCACTTCTGAGTTCGGAGGATGTCCCGCGACCGCGCTGGTCACCATCGCTGCCATCACGAACGTCAGCCCGGTCTCAATCAACCTGCCGGGCGGAATTCCATTGCTCAATTTCAGCGCGATCCCGGGCTACAGTTACACCGTGCAACGCTCGACCAACTTGATCATGTGGGATGATTTGCTCACGACCAACGCCCCTGACGCCGGGCTGTTCGATTATCAAGACTCCGCCCCGCCGCAACCGGCAGGCTATTACCGACTGCGTTACAATCCGTGACGCGGCTGTGGGGATACGGTGGCCGGCCACCGACGCAGGCTAGGGCGCCACGGCGACGCGATAAAAGCCGCTGGAATTAGTGAGGGCAGTGGGGTCAGTGAAAGAGAACACGTTCCCGACGGCGACGAAGTTAGTAAGTGCCGTCCATGCAGGAGCTGTCAAATCGCTTTTGTATTCCACGCGGTAACTCAAGTTCGATTGCGTCACAAAGCTGAAGCCGAATCCGTTGCCGCCGGGGAAACTGAAACTGGAAATCTTCGGAGAATTGAGCACGGTGCCGGGCGAGCCGATGTCGCCATTTGCCGAAGCCACGAAAGCACCATTCTGCCCAGCGACACTCAAAGCGCCAAACACGCCGGCCGCCGGGTCGAAGCCGAAGGATACGCCGCGGGTGGCCGTGGAGAAAGTGACGCTGGCCACAGTGTCGGTGAGAGAGGTCGCGGCGGCATTCCAGAGGTGAATAGCGTCTCCGCTTGAGCTGAATCCGATACTGGGATAGCTGATGATTTGCAGCCGCGCGGGGAGATTTTGTGTCCCCCACCACGCGCGAAATGCGTCAGGAGTCATATCCTCGACCAGCACGATGGACTCGCCAGGCGAGATGGTCGCGGCGTTAGTGATGGTGTCCGCTTCGGCAAATGAATCGTGGTTGTCGTCGAAGCGGTAGCCTTCCAGGTTCACGGCAAAACTCCCGAGATTGCTCAACTCCCACCAATCGGACGTCGCGAGCGAACCCTTGGCTTCGCTGGACATGACTTCGGTGATGACCAGATTCGGTTTGGGCGTGACGGTAAGAGCAAATGAAACACTCGCGCTGCCGACAACGTTGGTAGCGCTCACCGAATAGGTTCCCGTCTGCTTGATTTGCAGGTTTGTGAGAGTCAACTGGGCGTTGGTCTGGCCAACCAGGTTCGTGCTGTTCCATTGCCATTGAAACGCTGGCGTGGGACTGCCCGTGGCCTGGACGGTGAACATGGGACTTTGGCCGGTGTAAGCCCACAAACCGACCGGCGCTTGCGTGATGACCGGCGCGGCAGCCATCACGAAACTCTCACTCGCCAGCCCGGACCAAGGACTGGACAGGGGCGGCTTATTCGCGCCGGTCAGGTTGTGATGGCTCGTGTTGTAAGCGCGGGCGGCAATGGTGATGTTGGTGCTCAAAGCGATGGCGGAAGAATAGACCAGCGCATTCGAAGAAATACCGCCACCCGACGCGCGCGGGTCGGCGCCGTTGGTGGTATAATAAACCGTTGACCCCGGCGCGGTCAGCACGAGCTTAGAGCCGTTGGTGATCGCGCCTGTGGTGTTGCTGAAAACCGGCTTCGCGAGAAAATTTGTATCCATGAAGTTCAGCCGGTCGGCATACCACTTTTTCAGAAAACTGACCTCCCCCTGGTAGGTTCCAGGGAACGTGTAGCTGTAACCGGAATAGGTGATCGTGCCTGAACGTGGCTCGGTGAGCGACGGCCAGCGCGCGATCTCGCGCGGTTCCTCGGCCGTCACCTGAGCGACAAGGGCGTCAATGTCCGCGTAGATGTGGTTGGTCGAAAGCACGCCGGCCCGGAGATCTTCGTAGCGGTCAATCCACGCCTGCCAGAAATCAATGTCTGTGAACATGCGGCCCCACCAAGTGTAGTTAAAAAAGTCCGTGCCCTGGTCGCCGATGGGTGCCCGCCAATAAAACGGACTGAAATCGCGACCGTCCGTCGAGCCTTGTGAGCGGTCAAAATCCCAGATGGGTCCGAAAACCAAAACGTCGGTGCGCGGCTTGTAGAAATATGCGCTCAACCGCAAGGCGTCCACGTTGAATGCCACCACGTTCAAAATGTGGTGATCAATCCACGACGGCTCGTCAATGTAAGCGCGATACCCGTTGGTGGGATCAGTATAATTTGTGGCGTTCAGAGCCGTGCCAAACGCGTTGATGTAACTCTGCAAATACTGCTGCTGCGGCGCGCGCTGCGGCGTTTTGAGCTCGAATTCATGCGGTTCGTCATAGACAATGGTCTGCCCGGCGGCGCTAAAGCCCGTTTCGCCCGGACCCAGCCGGTCAATTGCCATGATGTAACCGCCGGTGACGTTCGGTGAAGAATTGTCGAGCGGGTTCAGGTTGTCCACCGAATGAATCTTGTCAATGTCCACGCGGTTCTTGTCCCACTTGATCTTCTCTTCGAGCACATAGATGCCGTTGTAATTGCTCGCATACACCGCACCGGTGTTAGTGGCAAGATACACTTCCACGAAGCGCGTGCGCGGCGCGTAGCGGCCTACCTCATTGCTCAACTGGTAAATCAGCGGATTGTGGATGAGCACCGGCTCGAAGTTGTCCGGCGCATACAAAATGAAATCCGATTCCGCCGGCAGGCTGAGCGGCGAATAATTGGCGGAGTTGTTCAGCTCATCCCAGAACTCCAGCGAGAACGCGTGCTTGGGAATCGTCTCCGTGCTCGAACCATGGATGTGAAAACCCGCGCGCGCCGTCAGCGTGGGGGCGTTGCTCAGCGAGACGAGGCCGTTGACCGGTTCGTAAATTGAGACGTTGACGAATTGATCGGTCGAGCCGTACGTGTCGTCTGTGGGGATGCTGGGGTGGCCAAAATTGCAGAGGATAATCGCCGGCAGAGGGGAAGTGGTCCCGCCGACACCCGGTTCCAGTTTCAGAAAGGTTTCGCTGTGCACCGGGCCCGGCAGCAAATTGGTCCCAAAGGCCCGCGCCCGCACCTGGACGCAATTGGTGATGGAAATGGCTGTTGAATACGCCGCGGAGTCCGACGTGGGCGTGCTCCCGTCCAAGGTATAGTGAATCGTCGCGCTGTTGGAAGCCGTCGAGAGCTGAAGGGAAAACGTCACGGTGAACGTGCCGCCTGTGCGGGAAAAGGCGACGGCCGGCGAAAAATTCGTGCCGGCAATCACGTTCGCGTCGCCCGGCGACGGCGACGGAAAGTAGCCTGCAAAATTCGGATTGAACATGTCGCGGCCATACGAAACGTCTGGCGACTGTGCTGGAAAATTCGTGTAAGCCGAAACAATATTCGTCTTGTTGTCCACCAGCGCCAGGTAGCCACCGTTCACCGGCAGCCGGAAATTTGTGTGCAGCTCGGCGGTGTTGTTGGTGCGGTCTTTGCCGGACGCAAACACCACCATGAAATTATCCGAGCCGTTGGCATCCCCGGCATCGAGAAGCGTGACACTGGGAAAAACCCACTGCCGCAGATTGTTCGCATTCGTTGTCAGCGACCAACCGCTCAAATCCACGTCGTTGGTGGTGGGATTGTAGATCTCGATCCAAGGCGAAGGATCGCCATCGGCGTCCAGCACCGTGCTGGCATTGGCGGCCATGAATTCCGAGATGCCCACGGCTTGCCAGGTGAGATTGGTGGAAGCGGCGGATGCCAGCCACGCAGGAGGAATGGCGATGGCAAGCAGTGAGAACAACAAAAGGGAACTTCCAGCCGCAGGAAAGCTTAGTGACGAGGCGCGCATGAATCAACGTGAGGTTAGAAAAATCAAGTGCGGCAGCAAATGTAATTTACAATGCAAATGGGTGAGCGCGAGTTCCGTTTGACGGCGGCTTGCGCCCGAAGGCGGGTTCCCCCATACTACACCCCAGTCAAGGCATGAATGTATCGGCCCTAGGCAAGCCACGGTTCGCTTCCCCCATCCGGCGCACGGTGGACGACCGGGCGCGCATCCCGGCGGAAATCGTCCGGCTGCCAGGCAAAACGCCCAGGAAGGAGCGGCTCTTTGAGCTGGCCGGGCCCCGGCCCAAACTCTTCTTCGAGCCCAGGAGCACACGCGCAGGCGTCGTCACCTGCGGCGGCCTCTGCCCGGGGTTGAACGACGTCGTTCGCTCCCTGTTCCTGGAGTTGCACCACGCCTACGGCCTCAGGGAAGTCCTCGGCTTTCGCGGCGGCTACCAGGGGCTGGACCCCACGCGCGGCGAGGAGCCCATCGTCCTGACCCCCGACTTCGTGGACCACATCCACCAACAGGGCGGGACTGTCCTGGGCACCTCGCGGGGCCCGGTGGACGTGCACGTGGCGGTGGACAACCTGATCCGGCGTCAGGTCGATATTCTGTTCACGATTGGCGGGGATGGCACGCAGCGTGGCGGCAACGATTTCTACCAGGAAGCTAAGCGGCGCGGCTATCCGCTAGCCGTCGTTGGCATCCCCAAGACCGTGGACAACGACGTGCCATACGTGGCACGCACGTTCGGCTACCTGACGGCGGTGCAGGAGGCGACCCATGTGCTCGACCGCGCCCATACCGAATCCAAAAGCGTCCAGAACGGCATTTCGCTGGTGAAGCTCATGGGCCGTCATGCCGGCTTCATCGCCGCCGGGGCTACTATGGCCAGCCAGGATGTGAACTTCACGCTGGTTCCCGAAGTCCCCTTCAAGCTGGACGGGCCGCGGGGCTTCCTGGCCGCGCTGAAGGAGCGCATCTTAAAGCGGCACCACGCCGTGATCGTCGTGGCGGAAGGCGCCGGTCAGGACTTGCCGGTGAGACGCAAGGCGGCGTGCGACGCATCAGGGAACGTGAAGCTGCAGGACATCGGCCTCTTCCTGCGGGAGCGGATCGAGGACTACTTCAAAACGGAGGGAGTGCCGATGGTCATGCGCTACTTCGATCCCAGCTATTTCGTCCGGAGCAGCCCCGCCAATTCCGAAGATTCCATTCTGTGCGACCTGTTTGCCCGTCACGCAGCCCACGCAGCGATGGCCGGCAAGACGGGGCTGGTAATCGGTTTCTTGCACAACCAATTCATCCACGTACCCATCGAACTGATCACGCAGGAGAAAAAGCGTTTGGACCCGGCCGGCCCGGCCTGGAGCGCCGTGCTCGCCGCCACCGGCCAGCCCCACCGTTTCGGATAACCAACAGACACCATCCGTATGAAAATCAAAGAAATCGTAAAGCGCGCCCGGAAGGTCGTTGAACCCTTCAAGATCACCAAGGGTCAGGACTTCCGCCTGAAGGACATTGACCCCGGGGACACCCTGCAGTTCACCGGCGAGGACAAGCCCCGGGCCAAGGAGGCGCTGGCCTCGGGCGTCCAAGCCCTCGCCCATTTCCAGGAAAAGCTCTACGCGGACGACCGGCGGGCGCTGCTCCTCATATTCCAGGCGATGGACGCCGCCGGAAAGGACGGCGCCATCAAACACGTGCTCTCGGGCGTGAATCCCCAGGGCTGCCAGGTGCACTCGTTCAAGGCGCCTTCCGCCGAGGACCTGGACCACGATTATCTGTGGCGCTCGATGAAGGTCCTGCCCAATCGCGGGCAGATCGGCATCTTCAACCGATCCTATTACGAGGAGGTGCTGGTAGTGCGCGTGCACCCGGAGTTCCTCCAGAAGCAGAAGCTGCCGCCGGAGTTGGTGACCAAGCACATCTGGGAGGAACGCTTCGAGGACATCCGCAATTTCGAGCAATACCTGGCCCGCAACGGCGTGGTCATCCTCAAGTTCTTCCTGCACCTCTCCAGGAAGGAGCAGAAGCGCCGCTTCCTGGAGCGGCTGGACAACCCGGACAAGCATTGGAAGTTCTCCAGTTCAGACATGGCCGAGCGAGCCTTCTGGGACCAATATATGGAGGCTTACCAGGACATGATCCGCCACACGGCAACCAAGCACGCCCCTTGGTTCGTGGTCCCCGCCGACAACAAGTGGTTCACCCGCGTCATCGTCGCCGCGGCGGTGATCCACGCCCTGTCCGAGCTGGATCTGCAGTTCCCCGAAGTAACCAAAGCCAAGCTCAAGGAGCTGGCGGCGGCGAAGGCGGCGCTGGAGAGTAAGTAAACAGGGCTATGTCTGTGACGCAAGTTGGTAGGGACCCGTTCCACCGCGTCCCCATCTTCCCGAAATAGCAGGGACGCGGTGGAACGCATCCCTACCAAGCGCAAATGATGGATCCTGAAATGACGCCCCTAACCAGGAAGCGGGAGCAGTACCTGGGCTGGATCGCGCTGGCCGTATTGCTTGCCGGTTGCCTGCGGGTGCTGTGGCTTTTCATTTTCGCCATGCTCTGGGCCATCGTCCTCTGCTTCACGAGTTGGC
>Ga0335069_10002879_pt1 | contig 26263 bp, 29 predicted proteins | sample Lox_Sample_11_FD_206714 | JGI IMG/M metagenome (GOLD analysis project Ga0335069, IMG submission 206714) | Soil microbial communities from Loxahatchee National Wildlife Refuge, Florida, United States - Lox_Sample_1.1 | ecosystem: Environmental > Terrestrial > Soil > Wetlands | place: USA...
GCCCTCGGGCATGTTGGTCGGCCCGATGGAACAGGGGCTGACATGGAACCTCACGATAGCCCCATCAACGTGGACATATGTGGCCTCCCAGGGCGCGAACATTTGCCGCAGCTGGTTCGCCTGGGAGAATGTGACACCCTCTTTGGGCGGCCCGGTCAGTTCAAGCTGGGTCAACACCTATCTGATTCCACACATTGATCAGGCCTGGGCGGCGGGAATCAAAATCGTTGTCACTTGCGGAAATTACGCGAGGTACCCGTTCGGTGGCAATGCCTATTGGGGCAACGGCATCACAACCGCCCAATTCGCCAGCATGTGGGGCGGACTATCGAAGATACTCAAAGGCCATCCCGGCATCCAAGCCTACGATTTAATGAACGAACCTTATAGCCTCACCAACGGCGGCACCATGACACAAGAGGGTGCTGTCGCTGCGGCGTTTCAACAGGCCGCCGTCAACGCAATCAGGGCCAACGGTGACAACACCGAGATATGGCTGGAAGGGTCCAACTGGGCAGGTGCTAACCTGCAGGAGCAGTTCCCGGGCGGCCCCAGTACCTTTGTCAAAGATTCCGCCAACAACCTCGTATACGAAGTCCACATATACCCAGCTCAGTATCCCTACGTCAACAGTTACGGAACCACGATCAACATGAATTTCGACACGTTTATCGCGTCGGCAACATGGAATAATCTCGACGGGATCATTAATAGCTACCTCAAACCGACGTTCGACTGGGTCGCCGGAGCAAGGGTCTGCTGGGGTGAATGGGGACTACCTTCCTATCAGGCCATGGTCAGAGGCGGCTACATGAACACGACCACAGCGAACATCCAATATCAGAAGTGGAACAATTTCTTTATCCAGTTGATGAATTACTGCAAGTCGCGCGGCATGTACGCCTGCACCCAGCACATTGTCGGGGAAAGCCCTCTCGCTGGTGCTCCGTTCTGCACCCGAGCCGGTGATAGTTGGTCACCCGCTGGCGGTTGGGGACCATTGACTGTAGACTCGACCACTACCGCTGCAGGAGTGATTTTTCCCAACTCTTCCTGGGCAAATCTTTGGCATTGATAGGTAAGTCTTTAAAATGCCGAAAACCAACCAAGCCAGACACGGCTGAGCCCGCAAAGCAATTATTGCCTAAATACCATAAACGTTTTAATATGAGAATTAACTTATAAAGTTGGTTCTATGGATATAAAAAAACAGATAAACGCAATCTTGAATCAAAAGCTGACCCGGCAAGGGTTTCTTAAACTCCTTCTCCTCCTCGTCATAGCAACACTCCTTGGCTTCGGTACGGTAGCTGCGCTAATCTTGAAAATCGGCAAAGGAAACCCTGCGCCCAAAAAAACGGTGGAAGTCACCCCTGGAAAAATAACTTCCACACCAACAGGCAGTGGTCAACCAAGCAGCAAGCCAAGCCCGAGCGGAAAGCCGAGTACTGGGCAACCGAAATCCGGTACAAATACTAGTACGAGCCATGCCGGCAGAACTCAGAGCGGCGGCACTACTTCTGGCACTCAAAGTAGCGGCGGCAATCAGAGCGGCGGTGCGGCGGCCTCTGGCATGTCCTGGGGGATCGGTAACTACGACTGGTTCTCTGACGGGAACAAGCCCACGCTTGCCCCGGCCCAGACGTATCATAATCTGTACGGATGGGGCGTCAGGCGGATGCGCTTGCCCTTTTCATGGGAGTTCATGCAGCCCACGCTTGGCGGCGCACTAAGTTCGACCTATATCAACTACATGATTCAAGAAATTAGCACTGCTTGGGCTGCGGGTATCGGTGTGATTCCCTGCCCAATCAACGGTGCCGCATATAACGGCAAGTATTTCGGAGAAGCAGGTGGCCCGACGAAAGCACAGTTCAACAACTTGTGGACAAGAATGTCGACCGCATTTAATGGCCACCCGGGCGTCATCGCGTACGACATCATGAACGAACCGAACACGATGCCCGGCAACACGCGCAGCGAAGCAATCGTGTGGGAACAATACTCCCAGTCCTGCGTCAGTGCCATCCGTGCAATCGGTGATAACACCTGTATTCACGTTGAGGGGATGGCTTGGTCGAACGTCGAGTCATGGGCAGACCTGCATCCGACGGCGTGGATTTCCGACCCTGCCAACAACATCATCTACAGTGCACACGACTACCCGGACGAAAACGGCATCTACAACTTAAGTACCGGTGGTAACGGATACCAAGACAAGTACACGACGACCGCCGCGTGGTTTGAGGCCAACTATACCGGCGGGGTAAATTTCGACACCTGGAACCTCAACCGACTCAAAGTCTTCACCGACTGGCTGAAGGCCAACAACGCCAGGGGCGACATCGGGGAAACAGGATATCCCAGCTCGTTCTCGCTAATGACCTGGCAAGGCCTGAGCGCATCGGCCGCCGCCAGCGAAGCCGCCAAGTGGAACAATCTGCTCGAGCAATACCTTACCGCTTGTAAAAACGCGAACCTGTCGCTCACGTGGTGGTTTATGTCCGGCTGGGTCGGCGCAAACTGGGGTGAAGGATACGGAACGATAATGTTCCGTAATAGTGCCTTTACGGGCAATACTGTTACCGACATGGGTGACCACAACATCGCCGGCGTGATCGACACTACCTGCTCTCAGTACCAGGCGTTTCAAAACGCGGGACTCACCTAGTGTATTTAGTCGAACCGGTAACGCTTGGAGTTATTCCGGCCGGTCGGTATAGTGGGTACCCATACAGGTCCTCACGGAACAATCTCGAGAGGACAATCATGTATTTATTGGGAGGGATACCTTGCTTGGGCAAAAGCCAAAACCATCAGAACTCGACGCAATTTCATTGCACATTACCGTGCTATCGTTACTCCTGTTCGGAGCGTTAATTCTGTTTGGCGCGCTGTCGGTCCTGTCATTCCAATACCAGTAGTACTTTTCGCCTCGACTATTTACTTGTGATTTTTCAATTACATGATATAATTAATCGCTGTTTGGTACTTCAACAACTAGGAAGTGGGAGCAATGGCCCTTTCATCACGTCGGTCAGACACCGACATGCGCGCCCCGATCGAATGGGACTGCGACAGAGAAACCGTCAATAAGATTCTGACGTACTGCGAAGAAGAGGTGAACAATGTGCGGCGACAGCGACGCAAAGGTTCGCGCGTTAATCACCGCCACCTGGACGCCCGCGAGGCGATCCTGGAGCGCATTTACGGCAACCTGCAAAACATCACTCACCGCGCCTACCCGGCGGCAATCACATTCGATAAGGTGGAAACGGCACTAACCAGACCATTTCTGCCCTCCGCGCCACCTAGCGACGCCTCGCCCGACCAGCTGGAGCAGCACAATCGACGTCAGCTGCAGCTCGAACACACGCGGATAGGCCTTGTAGCGGCCCTGGAGTCTGAGTGGGCCCGCGCGCGCGCCCACTTCTTGAGAAACTTTCCCAAACACGACCCCGACTAGTGTGCGTCCATCAAAAAAAGGACCTTGCACACAGCGGGGTCCTTTTATTTGTCGCTCTTGCTGGCTTTCGCGTCCCTTAACGCTTCGACTGCCAACAGATAACCTCGATGGGCGCGCGCTTGTTCCTCCGGTGTCAGCGGCGGCAACGAGGAATCAATGCCGAGCTGCTCATCAAAAAACTCGCGGTCGAGGTCTCGTTTTACCATGCGCGCCACAGCTTTGCCGCCCAAACCCTGCGCGTACAGCGCCTTCGCTTGGTCAAGTGTCAACTCACCCTGTGGCAAGTCATATCCGATATCCTGGCGAATTGGGTTATGCTCATTCTTCATACTAATACTATACCATAAGCCTTATGATATATCAAGCACCGTCCGGATCATCCTGATCCTTCTCTATCGCCAACCGCACCAATGTCTGTTCTGGCGTCTCCCTGCCATGTGCCGGGTGGCGTTCACGAGCCCGCTGCATCTCGCTTGCCGGGAACTCAATAATTTCAGCGTCCGGCGGCTCGTCCGAAGGTGGCTGCGGTGGTTCCTTCTCCATATTTCTATTATAACTCGCTGGACCGAGCGAGACGAGGGCCTGCAGCGAGAACATGCCCCCGACAAACGAAACGCCGCGGGGCGATTTGCGTACCCCGCGGCATCTTTGGCACCTGTTTGTTTTGTTAAAGTTTAGCATTCATTCCGCTCATGCTGCAATACGTTTTCCACATCATTTTCTTTATTTTGTATACTTTTACAACATCAAACCGCCCCTGATGACAGGGGCGGTTTGGGAAGTATACCAAAGCGGTATTATTTTTTCTTTGAGATGGTTAGGAAACCGTTGCGTGGGTTTTCCTTAACTACGCGGTCCTCTGGAAGATCCGTTGGTTCGCCTTTTTCGTTCTTCTCTACCTTAGCAAAGAAGTAGATTATTTGTGGTTTACCGCCGCGCAAGGTAACAGTTGTCTTGTGCAGGTAGTATGTCACGCCCTTTGAGTTGGTGTGTTTGTAAGCCATTGGTCTTATACCTCCTTAAGTGCTATACAGTGGTTAGATTACCCTGTCAGAGAGGCCGTGTCAACACCTACGCCCCCCTGTTGCGCATTTTTAGCATAGCTTTAAGTAACATTAAACTTAGCAGACGACCGACTATGACAACAACAATCAGCAGGCAGAGCAGCACCGAAAAGCCGGCAAAATCAGGCGACCAGACCGGTGACGCATAGCTGTAGCGGTAAGCGTTGGCCTTGGGCAACTTGGCTAGCGACGTCGGGTCATCGGCCGGCCCGTACTGGGATAAATAGTCCACCGTACACTGTAAATAGGCCTGCGAGTAGTGCGTAAAGCGGGGTGCGCAGACATCCTGGGCCTTCTTGTAGATGTTGCCGTTCGGGTTGTCGCCGTTCGCAGTCGCGCCGAGGGCTTCCTGTGTGGCAAGCTTGTATTGGTTCTCTAGATAAATCGACCCCATATCGGTATTCATATGGGCCGAAACGTAGCGTTGTAACTCATACAACCTTGACTTGATCTCATTTTGGTCGCCAGACTTGTCGGCTGTCAGGACGGCATCGCGCCGCTCCGCCATACCGATATTGTCCAGTCGCAGAAATGTCGAAGCGATAAAGACCATGATGAACAGCAAAATAACCAGCTGCCATGTCTTAACGCTCTGCAACTGTTTGATACTGCGCTTAATCTGTCGTCTATTGGCCACCTAGTATCCCACCGTTTCTCAACTCAGTATAGCACGCAACCCCTTTTCCACCCCTTTTAGATTTTTCTTCTCATTCGTTATACACTTTATGTCCCATGGGACATAAAGTGTATAAAATTTGCTTGGTTTTAAACGTAAGCAGTATGGCGATGGGACTGGGATTCCCGTATACTGGACACGTATGAAGATCTACTTTTGTGGCGTCGGGGGCGTCGGGCTGGGACCCTTGGCGGAAATCGCGCTCGACGCCGGCTATTCGGTCGAGGGCTCGGACAAGAATACCTCCCTGATGACACGGCGCCTGCAGGAGCGTGGCGTGCGCGTCGGTCAGGACCAGAGCGGCGCCCACCTCCAGATGGTACACGGCAGTCACCCGGTCGATTGGTTCGTCTACACGTCCGCCCTGCCCCCGGACCATCCTGAACTGCTGATGGCCCAGATTCTCGGCATCAAAATGACCAAACGTGACGAGCTGCTCAGCCATTTTATCAAGGAAAAAGACCTCAAACTGATCGCCGTCGCCGGGACGCACGGCAAGACAACGACGACATCGCTACTGGTCTGGACGCTGAAGCAACTCGGCGTGCCGGTGAGCTATTCGATTGGCACAACGTTGTCATTCGGCCCCAGCGGGCAGTACGTGGCCGGCAGTAAGTACTTTGTCTACGAGTGCGACGAATACGACCGCAACTTCTTGCATTTTCACCCCTATCTCGCTATCATCACGTCGCTCAGCTACGATCACCCCGACACTTATAAAACACCGGAGGAATACGCGGACGCATTCCGGGATTTTTTGCGACACAGCCAGGGCAGTATCATGTGGCAAACAGACGGCGACGTCCTCGGTGAAATCCCCGATTCATGGATGCTCGGCAATCAGGATGTGGCCGGCGTGACGCTGCACGGCGAACACAACCGCCGCAACGCCAGTCTAGTCCTCAAAGCGCTCGAACGCCTAAAAATCCCCGGTGACGCCGTCGCCACTATCAACGGCTTCCCCGGCGTTGACCGCCGCTTTGAAAAGCTCGCCGACAACCTCTACACCGATTATGCCGTGCATCCGGTCGAGATCTCTGCGACACTCGAGCTGGCACGGGAACTAAATAACGACGTCGTGCTGGTCTATCAACCGCATCAAAACGTTCGCCAACATGAAGTTCGCGCTCTGTATACCAACTGTTTTGAGCGCGCCAGCGAGATCTATTGGCTGCCAACCTACCTGACGCGCGAGAACGCGGCGCTCGAGGTGCTTACCCCTGAACAGTTAGCGCAAACCGTCACGAATCGTGACGCCGTCCACTTCGCCGAACTGAACGACGAACTCTGGTGGCACATCCAGCACGCCCACGGGCGCGGGGCACTGGTCCTGTGCATGGGCGCCGGCACGATCGACGCCTGGGTCCGCGAAAAACTCGCTAGTTAGCGGTTGTCGCCGCTGCCGTGCAGCACGCCGCGCGCCTGACGACTCGATAACTTGTCGAGGTTTGCCCGGGCGACATCGTCCAGACTATAGCCCAGCAGATGCGCCGTGGAATTGACATACCACAACACGTCGCCCAACTCCTTCATGATTTCTTTTTTATCGTCACTGCTCATGACACCTTTTTTGTCACGCAGCAGTTTCTTGAACTTGCCGAGGACTTCGCCGCTTTCGTCGGACAACCCAAGCACCTGCCCCATCATCTGCGCCGTGATGTCACCATGTTCATAGTTGTCAGTCAGTGTCGTTAGTGCCTTTTGGCTGTAGTCGCTCAAATTCATTGGTCCATTCTAACTCAAATTCTTCGAAAAAGAACGGATCGCGAAAGAATGTTCGCGCGATAACCTCTTCGGCACCCGGCGCCATGTGCATCGCGTCTAGCTTGTGCGGGCGCGCCCACCGCATATGGTCGTTGGTCTCAATATCGTCGCGATTGAAGGTGAATACATGGGCCAGCGTGTACGTCATCACGATGTCATCGTGGCGCACGCGGATATAGCAGTCGCCGGCATGTGTCATGGCCTGGTCATGGACGCCTAGCTTCTCGACCGCCTCGCGCCGCGCCGCCGCCAGCAACGATTCATCGTCGTAATGCAGCTTGCCGTTCGGTAGCGTCCACCGGTCGATGTACGGTTGTTTTTGGCGCCGTTGCAGCAAAATGTCGCCGTCACTGTTTTGGATGACGAACATGGTAACGATTTTGGGCTGCGGACGGACAAACATCTTTTCGGCGCTCAACCGATCGACATAAATCAATCCCTTGTTATCCAGCGTGTAGCCGCCCTCGACTTTTTTAACCATACCGCTCTTTAACAGCTGCGTCAGGTGATAGCTATATAAGTTCGTATCGGTCCGAGGCGGCCGCATATCGCGAAAACGCGCCATCTTTTGGTGCAATAAAATGCTCAAGATATTTTTTTGAATATGGTGTTTTACTTCTGTTTGCTCAACCATTTTTGACTCAAAATAAACTTTCTATACGCTCAAATAATAACACGGTATGCTGATTATGTAATGAATCCGAACAAATTACTGTACGATAGGAGGAACATGAGCGAAAAAGCAACTAACTATACTGAAACCGAGCAAAAATTCGTCCCGTTTTACCCCCATAAACTTGATCGCTTCAGAATTGGCGCGGCCGTCATCGAGCAGGTCTATCTCAGCCACCCTGATGAGGTGTTTAGTCTACGCCTGCGTCAAACGAAACAACGTGGCCACACCACTCACTCGGCCACACTCAAAAATACCGGCACCATGTCGCCCAGTGGCCTGCAGCGCTTGGAGGTTCCTGGGTCCATTAGTGCCGAGCGGTTCGCGTACTACAACCACGCAATCCCCTCGATTCGTAAACTGCGAGCAGAGCCGCACGAGGACGTCGTCATCGACTTTTTCGAAAACGGACACGTCCAGGCCGAGAGTGAAAACCCCGAGGCGTGGCAGCATTTTCTCGAACGGTTCGAGCTGGAGGACGATTTCGTAGACATGACCGGCACCCGCACCGTCGACAATGAGTGGATTGCCCACGAACACTTTCAAAAGTGGCACGGCCGCGAAGCCTTTGATCCACCAGCCGAACTCGACATCGACGAAATGGTAGACAAAATTCTGCGTAGACGCGGCGTCGTAACGCTCGGCGGACGTTCGGGCTCTGGCAAGACAACAATTTTAAATGAAGCACAGGCCCGACTGCACGCGCATGGTCTGACTACTGCCAGCATCTCGACCGACGACTATAACTATGGCAAAACTCACCTCCATAGACTGGGCGGAGGAGAGTGGCGCAACCTGGACGCCAACGAAGCATACGACCTACTAGAGTGTTCACTCGATGTTAAACGTCTGAAGAGCGGACGGGCGATCGTTCGCCGCATATTTGATTTCCAGACCGAAGAACCGATGATACGTGGTGAGGTTACACCCGCCGACGTCACCTTTGTCGAGGGCATCAAAGCACATCATCCACTGCTGCGAGAGGTTGCCGACTTGTCATTCACTATACCAACACCATTTGCTACTTCGGTTGGTCGCCGTATCCTGCGTGACCTCGAACACCGCCCAGGCACCGCCAACCCAAGCTCCAACCTCGGCATGTACCTGGAATACACCGAGCCGGCATACCGGGCCCTGCAACGATAAATTCACTCGTCTTTCATCGTCAAACTTTAACGGCGAAAGACGAGGACAGAAGGGGTGAGCCTACCGCCTCGACCGTACTAGTGGTCGTTCCGGCCAATGATGAAAAATACTGAGTCGGCTTCATCGCGACGCTCGACGGTGAGAGCGACGACAGTGAATTTCATGTCCCTCAGGCGATCCATGATAAGCACCCGTAGCTTGCCGTGGCGCTTGTAGTGCAACGGTTCGCTCAAGGCGACCCTCCCCTCATAGTTCCGGCCCCGATAGCTTGCCTCGGCGTCGGCCAGGAATTCCTGGTACGCATCGCGAATCGATTTCGTCGTCGCTTTCGCGATGTTCTCCACCTTGCCCGGCTTCTTTTTCTTCGACTTTTTTGCCACGCTCGGCACCCCTTCTGTCAAAAAGAACACCGCCCTATCCCTCACCGGATAGTTCGGCGCGGATGAACGGTCGCTACTAGTAAAGCGTTATTGCCGAATATTTACAAGAGTTATTTGCCGGCTTTGACGAAATTCGTCACGAGTCCCTCGCCGAGCCAGCGCGTTTCGTACGTCGTCAGAATTTTATAGTCATCGGACAGATCGGATTCGTGTAAGTCAAAGGATAGCTCGTCGATGTGCCACTTTTCGGCCACCAGCTGTTCCAGACTCCAGTGAAAAAAGTCGCGGTTGTCGTGTTTGAGCAAAAAGGCACCGCCCGGACGCAGAAGTTGCGTGTAAATTTTTAGATAGAGAGCGTGCGACATGCGGCGCCGTTCGGAGCGCTTTTTCGGGAACGGATCGGCAAATGTCAGCCACAGCGCGCCGAGCGAGTGCGCCGGTACGATCTCCGCCAGCTGGTCTGCCCTGGCCCGCACGAACCAAATATTCGTGAGGCCGCGTTCCTGTGCCAGCAAAGCACCCTTTTGCAGCCGGTCGGCCTTGACGTCAACCGCCACGAACATTAGGTCGGGATGGCGGCTAGCCAGCTCGACGCTAAACAGGCCCGTCCCCGCGCCGACCTCCAGTACGTCGACTGCCCGCTGCGACCATTCGTCCAGCTCATAGCAGATCGGCGAATTCGCAAACAACGCAAACTTATACTTTTTGCGCTTCCGCGTGATGACAAACTGATGTGGATCTATCCCTGTAATGCTCATGCTATACTAATAATATGGCGGTAAAATCTTTACCGGTGTGGCTGAAGTCCCATCTCGATATATGGGACCCTTTCGTCCACTGGTTCAACCAACACATCGGCGCCATGCTTGTGGTTATTGTTACGGGCACTCTTGGCTATTATATCGGTGGTTCGGTTCTAGAGAAACTGGTTAAGCGCTTCATGCTGACCGATCGCCACCGCGAGTGGCACCAAAAGGATATTGAAAAGCGCCAAAAAACGCTCGCGGCCGTCGTCAAGAACCTGTGGCATATTTTTATCGCCGTTATCGTCGGTATTTCCCTGTTCCGCGAAGGTTTCGAAAAAGCCGACGTCCTCCTGACCCCATTATTCGCCAGCGCCGGCGTCATCGGTGTCGTGCTCGGCTTTGGCGCACAATCAATTGTCAAAGACTTCCTGGCCGGCCTGTTCATCATCGCCGAAAACCAATACCGCGTCGGTGATATCGTCGACCTGCAAGGCTCCGAAGGTACTGTCGAACGTATCGGCAGCCGCACGACCGTCATCCGCGACATCGAGGGCAATGTCCACTATCTGCCAAATGGCAGCGTCACGCATGTCATCAACAAAACCATGGGTTACAGCATGGCCCGCTTCGTCATAACGATTGACCCGGCGTCCGACGTCAAGGCAGTCTCCCTGCTAATTGACCGCGTCGGCAAAAAATTAGCTTCCCAACCGAAATGGAAAACAAAAATTCTCGAGCCGCCGAAGTTCATATCGGTCGGTGATTTCACCGGCACCTCGCTCGAAATCATCATCGCCGGCAAAACACAGTCGTCAGATCAATGGGCGGTCATCGCCGAAATGCGCCGCCGCTTGCTCCTCGAACTGGACGAGGCAAACGTGAAGTTGGCGCCGTAACGCTACTGATTGCTGGCAGTTACATCATCAAGGCCGAGAGCCGAGTCATCCAGCACACTCGGGCTAAAGACGTCTGTATCGGTGACCAGCTTGGTCTGCTTATCATACAATTGTTGGAATTTATCCAGCGTGTCCTTGTTGACCGCACCGGTGGCAGGAAAGCCCTCGAAATTGTCGGACTGATCAAGTTCGCTTTGAACCGACTTGTAACCGGGTCGGCTGAGGTCCAGCTGCGCGGCACCGCTCGATGCGTAGAGTGCCATACTGACCAGAACGAGCGCCAACGCAATCACCAGGCTGGTCGCAATAAACAGGACCAGTTCCTTGCGGTACCACGGTTTTGGCGCGATGGGTTCAACTACCGGCTCTGACTCATTCATGACTTACCTCCAGTCGACGAAAAGTTCTTGGATTCAAAAGCCTGGACTTGGTCGTGATATTGACTGATTAGGTTCGTCAACTGTACGGCGAGGTCATGGACGTTTTGCCGCGCATCGCGGACGCTGGCAACCTTGTCATAAAAGCCAACGGGCTCCCTGATACAGTCCGTGTGGACCGCGTCAGACATTAGGTCATCATAGCTTTTGTAGGCGGTGCGAAATTTCGCCAAGGTGTCGCTGTAGTCGCTGGCCGTTTTGACAAGGTCGGTCGTGTTGTAGCGACTGAAGGCCAGCCGGCTGTTGAGCCGGGCCATGAGCTTGTCGCTGACGGAAAAGTATGTCTGGTTGCGATTGATGTACGCAGGCGCGTCGTTGGCGTGGATCTGACCGAGAGTCGCCCGCGCTACTTCGCAGTTCGTCTTGATCCGCGCAATATGCTGGTCGGTCATCATCTCGCTCTGGGCAAACGCCGGCATGACGCCAAGCAGGACCCCGCTAACCGTTAACCCGATTACGCTTAAAACGATAGATTTCATCCCACCTATTATCCCTTGTCTGGTCTATTTCGTCAAATGTAAATGACCGCCGGTGCGCACCACCAACCCATCCTTAATCAGGCCCGCCAGCGCCGTCGCAAATCTGCCATCGGCAGCTACTTGCGCTTGCAAATGCTGCTCATCGAAATCACCCTGCACCAACACCGCAACGATCTGTCCGCGCACCTCCCGAATACTACCCCGCAGCGGCGACTGCTTCTTGTAATGTCGGCTGCGGCCGGGTTTGATACCTTGTTTTTTGAGCACACTGCCGTAGTCCATCAGCGCCCAATAAAACTCGCGCGAGTTTTCGCGGTCGAGCGTGCGTTCCAGCTGCTGGCGGATGTCGCGGTCATCAACTAGGTCATGGTCATCAAAAAAATGGTGGATGTAGACGGCCCGGACATTCGTTTCGATGAACAATGCCGGCTGGTTGAAGGCGTACGTCATGATGGCGCCGGCGGTGTTTTTGCCGACACCCGGCAGCGCGGTCAGACCCGCTTCATCGTGCGGAAACTCACCCAGCTCCACAATTTGCTTGGCCGCCTCATGCAAAAATTTCGCCCGACGATTATAGCCCAGCCCTTGCCATAGCCGCAGCACGTCGGCCAGCGAAGCGGCAGCGAGCGTTTGTTCATTAGGAAGCGCCGCGATAAAGGCTTCGAATTTAGGAATGACGCGATCCACCTGCGTTTGCTGCAACATCAGCTCGCTCACCAGCACATGGTACGGCTGCGTGTCGCGCCGCCATGGCATATCGCGAAATAATTCCTCGCCTTGCTGGCGGATATACCGCTGAAACTCGTCAGTCTCCATTTATCCCAGTATAACTGCTGAAGCCGTCGAAACCATTCTTCACTCGGAGATAAGGGCAAGCCCCAATCTCCCTCGTTTCATCGGGTTATAATAGAACTATGACGACATACACTCTCGCAGGCGGATGCTTCTGGTGCCTGGACGCTGTGTTCAGGGGGCTAAGGGGCGTCGAAAAAGTTGTCAGCGGCTACACTGGCGGGGATTTACCTTACCCATCGTACGACCAAGTGTCGACTGCCTTGACCGGCCACGCCGAAGCGGTGCAGGTAACGTTCGATGAGTCGGAGATTCCTGGCGATACCATCCTCGACCTCTTCTTTTTGATACACGACCCGACGACGCTGAATCGCCAGGGCAACGACATCGGCACGCAGTACCGCTCGGCTATGTTCTACGCCGATGCCGAACAAAAGGCGGACTTCGAGGAGGCCGTCGAGCGCACCAAGCAACATTGGGGCACCGGCATCGTGACTGTTGTCCAGCCGCTTGACGTGTTTTACCCAGCCGAGGATTACCACCAGGATTACTTCAACAAAAATCCGAGCGGCGGCTACTGTTCAATTGTCATCGAGCCAAAAATCAGCAAAGCCCGCTCGGCATACAAACAATTTTTCAAGGAGGAAGCATGAAAATTACCAAATTCGAACACGCCTGTTTTGCCGTTGAACAGAATGGGGAGTCGCTTGTCGTCGACCCCGGCAACTTCACGACCGACTTCGTTGTTCCTGACAACGTCGTTAGCGTCGTTATCACCCATGAACACGGCGACCACCTAGACAAAGATCTACTGAAAAAAATTATCGAAAAAAATTCCAATGCCGTCATCGTGGCGCATCCGGATATCATCGCCCAGCTGGGCGAATTTAAAACCAAGGCCGTCAATGTGAATGACAAAACAAAGGTCGGCGCATTCGAATTGGAATTCTTTGGCGGACAGCACGCCACGATTGCGAAAGGCTTTCCGGTCATTGCGAACCTCGGCGTCTTGATTAACGGACGGCTGTATTATCCTGGCGATTCGTTCACTATTCCCGATCAACCGGTTGAAATCCTGGCACTGCCGATCGGCGCACCGTGGCTGCGGATCGATGAGGTCATCGACTTCCTCGCAGCCATCAAACCAAAGCTTGCCTTCCCAACCCATGACGCCGTGCTGTCCGATATCGGCAAGAGCCTGCCCGACCGCTTGCTACCATCCATCGCCGAAAAAGTCGGTGGCTCATACCGGCGCATCGACGACTCACCGCTCGAAGCATAAGCGGTATCAAGGCCAAATAAATAACCAGTAAACTGGTGGTAAGAATTATTCAGAACCGAAAGAAGAGTCGATGGGAGTCCTCGTAGCAGCGCCACGAGGACTACCCCTCAGCCATTGACCGCGTCAACGGCATTTTCTTCGTCGAGCGCTATGACGCTGACCGAAACGACGACCTTGTCGTGGTGATTGGAGGCAGCGTCGGAGCGGTAGGTCGCCCATGACTCGATCACGCGATTGCCCCGGGTGTCCACCGCCGGGTGGAGCAGGACGAGCAAGTTGTTCTCCTTGCAGTAGGCGACGCCGTTGTAGCGGTCACCGTGCATGAGCTTGTCGCCCTCCATGACCGCCAGCGCGGGCACGATAACGAAATACTGCGGGTTGTCGCCCGGGTTGCGGTAAAATGTCCGCGGCGTGCCTTTGGCGACGGGCCGGCTGACCACGCGGATCGTTTTACCGTCTTCGGTGACGAACTCCACTTGCTGATTTTTGCTTACCTGGACGGTCTGGCCGTCTACGACGACTGTGTCATACATGGGCGTACTTTCTGTCGTTTGTCCGGACGCGGTGTCCAGAACAGCGGTTTGGCTCACGAGGTTCACTTTCTTTCGGTTCTTCCGATGCAGATGCATCTGGATGGCATAATTTTAATAGCTCTTCCCCATTTTGTCAATTCTTAAACTAAAGAACACCCCTGTTTGGGGTGTTCTTTAGTTTAAGTTTGTGACTATCTTAGGTGTTCTTTGGCATCCTTTTGTATAGTCGAGGCTGTCCGCTTGGCTTCCTCGGCCACGCGTCGCGCACGTGTACGTGCTTCGCCACCCAGCTCAGCTGCCTCCTCAGCAATGCGCTCAGCCGTTGCCTTGGCGCTACGGCCGAATGCAACCATTTCCCTGCTAGCGTAATCGGCACCGTGTATAAGAGTGTCTTTACTTTCATCAGCCGTTTCCTTCAGCTGATCAGTCTTTTGCTTGGCCTTTTGCTTGGTCTCGTCAGCCTTTGCCTTCAGGTCGGCAATAGTTTCCTTACCGCTTTTTGGTGCCAGCAAAATTCCGGCAACAAATCCGGCAAAAGCGGCAACTGATAATTTAAAAAGTTTTGACATTCTCTACCTCCTTACAAAAATTTAGCGATTAAACAGTTCAAAAATCGAGCTAAACAACTTAGTAGGCGTGAACCACGCAGTTGCCTCAGCAACGTTTTTACTTACTGACTCAATATGCTTGACAATTCGATTCAGTCGGATAATGAGAATAGCCAGTACACCCAATAGAACGATGATAACTGCCGACAATAGGATTACTGATATTGTCAAAAGAACGATGATTGTTGAACTATCTGTCATACTTTTATTATAAATTAAGCATCATAAACAGTCATTGTTATATTAACATCGTTTGATGTTTTGTTAACAACAGACCATTGAAGAAGTTCTCTACTTGTTCTCTACGACTTGGACGGACAGCTCATGCAGTTGGCTGTCATCAACGACGCTCGGCGAGCTCATCATGACGTCTACGCCGGAGCCGTTCTTTGGAAAGGCGACGACTTCACGGATGTTGGATTCACCGACAAGTTCCATAAACATGCGGTCGACACCAAAAGCACAGCCGGCGTGTGGCGGCGCACCAAATTTGAACGCGTTTAACATCGCACCGAACTTTTCCTCGACATACCTTTCGTCAAATCCGAGCACGCCAAAAACTTTGTACAGTGTCTCGGGGTTATGGTTACGCACGCCGCCCGAGCAGATTTCATAACCGTTCATGACCATGTCGAACTGGTCGGCAACAATATCGATTTTGTTCTCTACCGCGTCAAACGCTTCGGCGCCACCGCGCGGCATACTAAATGGGTTGTGGCCAAAATCGAGCTTCTTGGTTTTTTCGTCGTATTCATAAAACGGAAAATCAACGATCCAAGCAAGCGCGATAACATTCGGATCCTTCAGGCCAAAATGATCGGCGAACTCAATGCGCAGTCGTCCGAGTACTTTGTTGACCGTCGTTCGCACGTCGGCGCCAAAGAACAGCGCGTCGCCGTCCTGGGCACCCGTCTTGTCCTTAATAATGGCCAGTTCATCGGCGCTCAGGAATTTCGCGATTGGCGATTTCGTCTCGCCGTTCTCGTACGTAATATAAGCCAGGCCGCCGGCACCCTCAGACTTGGCGATTTCTGTAAAGTTGTCAATCTGCGATCGGCTGAGGCTGGCGCCGCCCGCAACACGAATTGCTTTGACCGCGCCGCCACTACTGAGCGTGTTTTTAAAGACGCCGAACTCCGTGCCACTCAGCACGTCGCTCAGTTCAACAAGTTTCATGTCGTAGCGCAGATCGGGCTTATCCGAACCATACTCTTCCATTGCCTGCCGGTAAGGAATGCGTGGGATATTATCATCGAGCAGCTGCTTGCCGGCAAAATCCGTGACCAGTTGTCGAATCAGCGGCTCCATCGTCTGTCGAACGATTTCGCTATCCTCAACAAAAGACATCTCCAGATCGAGCTGGTAAAACTCGCCGTACAGACGATCAGCCCGTGAGTCCTCGTCGCGGAATGCCGCTGCCAGCTGATAGTAGCGCGGTACACCACCGACCATCAGCAGCTGCTTGAACTGCTGCGGAGCCTGGGGCAAAGCATAGAACTTGCCCGGGTGCAGACGTGACGGCACCAAAAAGTCGCGCGCACCCTCGGGACTAGAGTTGGCCAGAATCGGCGTCGTTATTTCAATAAATTCCCGCTCGTTCATGTACTGGTGAATGCGGCGGTACATCTCGGCGCGCTGTTTCAGGCGTTGCTGCATCTTGGGACGACGCAAATCGAGGAAACGGTATTTCAAGCGCAGTTCTTCGTTCGACTGCTGGCCGTCGTCCTGCACGGCTACCGGCAGCGGCTCCGACTTGTTCAGCAGCTCCAGCTCGCTGACGACAATTTCGATGCCGCCGGTCGGGATATACGGGTTCTTGAAGCCCTTTTCGCGCTCTTTGACGGCCCCATTGGCGCGCAGGACGTATTCGTCGCGGACGCTCTCGGCTAACTTGAACGCCTCTGTGGAATCAGGGTGCAAGACCAGCTGCACCACACCGGTGTGATCGCGCAAATCAACAAAAATCAGGCCGCCGTGGTCGCGTCGGCTGTTAACCCAGCCGCTGACCGTGACCCGTTGGCCAACTTGGTTGGTAGTTTCGCTTGCAAGTACTCGAGTCATATTCCCTGTAATTCTACCATTTTCTCTGCCATTTCACCAGTTTCTACCCTAGTTTTTTATACACATTATGTCCCATGGGACATAATGTGTATAAAACGGGTATATAAAAAGGTACTTGGAAAAGGTTAGACTTGGTATGCAACGTTTTTGCCGAGGAGTGCTCCAGCGATATCGGCCAGCGTAACCAGCCCGACCGTCTTACCTTCATCGTTGACGACAATCAACATGTGCTGGCGGCCTTTTTGCAGCAGCGCCAGTGCGGCTGGCAGCGGCTCGTCCGACTCTATCCTCAGCACCTTTGGCAACATCGCTTTTTCGGCAGTTTCCGAGCGCTTTACCGAGCTGATTTCGAGTAGCTCGGTAATGTCCAATACGCCGACGACGTTATCGATAGTGCCGCGAAATACCGGGAACCGATCGTGCCCGCTACGGTGCAAATCATCCAGCATCAATGGCCCGATCAGCTCGCCCGACTTGACGCTGACGATATCGACAACCGGCGTCATGACAGCCCGCACCAGCGTCTCGTGCCAGTGCACGCCGCGACGAATCAGCTCACGCTGATCACTGGTCAGTATGTGCGCAGACTGATCAACCAGATGCAATAAATGTTCGACTGATTCCACGTGCTGGTCGTGCGGTACGTAGTTTTCCGTACGAGCAAGTCGCCCAACGATCGGCGAACCCTCGACGAATGCCAGCAACTGCGGCTCAAAATTACCATAGGTCTTCATCGCATAGCCGTGAAGCGGTTTCCAGCGTACCACTGCCCCGCCAACCAGCCACACCGCAACCGACACTACAATGCCCCACACTTGCCACGCGGCCATACCGAGCAGCACCAGGCATACGAGCAGCAAGCCGACAGCCACGCGCCGCAGCCCCAACACGTCGCCCAGCAAATGCTCGCGGCGTATCACCTGCTTGTCGCCCCGTCGTTGCAACTCCGACCAGCTGTGCCGGGTGCGTTCCGGCCGAAATGCCAAGACCATTATCAGACCCGCTAAAGTAACGACCCAAAAAACAAGCAGTAGCATTGTCATACGATTACTATACTATATAATGGATAGAAGCCTATTAACTCGAGGTTTACGGAGGAAATTGTGAGTAAAAAAACCTGGATTATTTTTGCAGCCGTCTGTGTCTTGATACTCGGCGGCCTTGTCGTGCTGTCGCAAAAAGACAAAGTAGACGTCAGTAACGTCAATCAAGCCAAACTTCAAACAGCAAGCGTATCAAGCGGTAATATCGCCGACCACGTCTTTGGTCTACCTAACAGTGACACCTCGCTGGTTGAATACGGTGACTACGAATGCCCGTACTGTGGCGAAGTCTACCCCAAGCTAAAGACTGTCGTGGACAACTACAAGACAAAGATCACGTTCGTATTCCGCAACTACCCGCTCTCATCGATTCACCCGAACGCCCGTGCCGCCGCTGCCGCCGCTGAAGCCGCCGGCCTGCAAGGCAAGTACTGGGAAATGCACGACAAACTGTATGAATCACAAAATGACTGGAGCAGCCTCGCGACCGACAAGCGAACTGACATGTTCGTCGCCTACGCTCGTGAGGTCGGTGTTGCCAGCCTTGATAAGTTCAAGGCCGACATGGCGTCATCTGCGATCACCAAGAAAATCGATTACGACCTGGCCCTTGGTAACAAAGCTAAAATTACCGGCACGCCTACGATTTACCTCAACGGCGTCAAGCTGAGCGATGATGTCGCCTCAAACCTTATCAACGGCGACGGCAGCTCCCTCAAGAACTCCATCGACCTCGCCCTGAAATAAAATTCGGGCAAACGAAAAACCGCTCCGGTGCCTTGGAGCGGTTTTTAAATGTCCAAACGGACTAGTGAGCTATATACAGTTGCCATTCTGCAGGCACCACATCCACCGCGATCTGTTTGGTCCGTGTCGGCACAAACTTGATAGCTATTGGCATGAGGTTTTGTAAACTCCCCTAGAACTAACCCACCTAGCCTAGTACTTATTATTTACTTGTATTCGCGCTATGCTCGACCTTTATTTGTTATTTGTTCGTTTCTGGCGCGAAACACATAGACAATAATAGCAATCGTCGGCATGCGCGTCAATACATTTAACAGGGGTCGTGCTTATGGTTATACAATGATATATAAATAAGCACAAGGGTTAAGAAACGGTCCCCCTACTGAACATACTTCGCAACTTTCAAAGCTTTGACCCAGTATTTGGTTTTGAAACAAAGCTAACTACGATAAAGAGATTATCTCCTAGAATTAATCCGAAATGCCTTTAGAAAAGTTCTCTGCCTCTGATTGTCTCTGCTGATCTTGGTTCTTCTGTATCTGTTGATCTATGTTGCTCTGTTTCTGTTGATTTATGGTACTCTGCAGATTTATTTTTTTGATATAGCACGATGAACAGTTAAGGCTATACCCTCCTTCGCTATCGCGTACATAGCGAACTTCTACTTTATTGCCTTTTTTTATCGAACTTGTATCTACACTAAAGCTCGGAACATCCTTGGGAATGAATGATCCATAGTTAGAAGTACTAATTAGCATATTATTTACGTATAAAAACTTTCCCGCGTCAACCAATGACCCACTTTTGTCGGTAACCGTACCGGTCAAATTATACGTCTGTGTACCGATACTGTACGACTGGGCATTATTAGCATGGATAGGAGTTTTTTTATTTAAGAAATTATTCCAAAAAAGAAAGCCGATAGCACCAAGTAAGATAACGGCAACTACCCCTACTATGAGGATCGTGTGCATACTACCATGCTGCCTAGAAATGCTAATGCTTTTCACACAATCATCATATCAAACAAAGAAACCTCCGAGGAGGTTTCTTTGAGTAGAGACGGTTGCGATAGACTAGTGGACCATACCTGGCGTCTGATCCGGCGATGCAGACTTCAGACGCTTTTCCTTGATCAGAAAAACCAGGACGGTCGCAATCAGCATCAAAGACGATGAAATCAAAAAGATGCTTCTCAGGCTTTCACTAAAGGCGCTCGTGACCTTGTCATCGTACGACGACTGCTGATCGTTAAACTTGGTAGTGACCTGAGTCTTTACTACCGCTGGCAGCGGGCTGCTAGTGAGGGATGCGTTGAAACCATCAGATATCTTATTCTTGATATCAGGCATGTTAAGGGTCAGTAGTGTGTTCGTGTCATTGAAGTCACCGATCTTACTGACCGCAGGACTCTGCTTGATTGTTTTCAGGTACGAGTCGTCCTGAATGCCTGTCAGGTGCGCAGTCAGGCCTGCTGTCAACATTGCACCAAAAATAGCGATGCCTATTGTCGAGCCGAGGCTGCGGAACAGCTGGCTTGAGCTGGTTGCAACACCCAGGTCATGCATCTCAAACTCATTCTGTACTGCCAGGTTCATCACTGGCATGACCACGCCCAGACCACAACCGAGGAAGAACATCATCACCGCTTCATATGCGTAGCTCGACGTAGGCGTCAGCGTCGACAGCATGGCAACGAGGACAGTCGCCACGACGATACCGACTTGCATAAAAATCTTGTAACGGCCGGTTCGGGAAATGATCTGACCCGAGGTAATAGCGGTCGCCATCAGACCGACAATCATCGGCAGCAGCATCAGACCAGACTCGGTTGGTGATGCACCGAACACCTGCTGGTTGAACTGTGTCAGGTATAGAATCGAGCCGAGGAAGGCCGCACCGAACAGCGTCGCGATGCCCATAATCAGAACGTAGTTGCGGTTGCGGAAGAAGCGCAGCGGCAGGATTGGTTCCTTGGCGCGGCGTTCGACAGCGACGAACAATACGGTTGCGACGGCGACGATGATGTACATGATGGTACGCAGGCCAACAAGTGTCAGGCCAGTGCTATCCAGTAGCCCCTTGAAGATTTGGTCGGTGTTGTCGACCGCCAGCACCAGCGTGCCCAGCGCAATAGTAAGCAGTGCAGCACCCGCATAGTCGATGCGTGGCTTTTTGTCGTGGCGTAGTGGCGGACAGAAGATTACGATGATCGCAAAGGCTAAAAGGCCAATCGGTACATTAAGCCAAAATGTCCAGCGCCAGCTAGTAGTAAAGCCAAGAATATTGTGTGTATCGGTCAGCCAGCCACCAAGTAGCGGCCCGACGATCGATGCTAAGCCAAACACAGCACCGAAAATTCCCTGCCAGCGACCACGCTCACGTGCCGCAAACAGGTCACCGATGATCGTAAAGGCGTTCGCGGTGATGATACCGCCACCGATACCCTGGAACGCGCGCCAGGCCACCAGCTGTTCAACGCTGCCCGCCATTCCTGAAAACAGTGATCCGACTGCAAAAATCGCGACACCGAACAGCAGCACGATGCGTCGTCCAAAGAGGTCGGACATCTTACCGGCGATTGGCACGGTAATAGTCGTCGTCAACAGGAACGCGGTGACGATCCAGCTGAGTGAATCGAACGCGTTAAATTCCTCGACGATTTTGCCCAGTGCCGTGGAGATGATTGTTTGGTCGAGTGCGACCAAAAACAAACTCGCCATAACCGAGAGCATGATAATTACTTTTGAGCGCAGTGATAAATGATGGTGCATGTGCCCTACTTCCCTTTTTCTTATTACTTTTTCTTGCTTGAATTTTGTTCTTTTAGCTGACGAAAGTCCTCAACGTGTGCCGATAACTTATCGACGATGCTCTCGAGCATGTCTTCCTTCAAGAAGACGACTGCTCCGCCATCTGGCGAGCACAGTACATACAAACGATCGCCGGTCTGGAGGTTCATCACCTCGCGGGCCTCAGCCGGAATAACGACCTGGCCTTTGCTGCCAATCGTTGCCGTTCCATAAAGTTTCTTGTTGCCTAGATGCATGAAATTTCGTTCCTTGTCTGCCCATTCTACAAAAAGTATGAAAAGTACGTCAAGTATTACCACGTCGTATCACTGACAAAATGCACCATGAACGGCGTTGCGACCAGCCCAATTAACAGCGCTGCTATCACTGCCGATACGGCGTAATTCTCATCTAACTTTTCAACTTCTGACAATGTAATCGAGTTTAGCCCGATCGGCGCAGCACTCGCCAAAATGATGATTTGTGCGTCCAGTCCGTGCAGCCCGAGGAGCTTCACAAAACAAATACCTATTGCAACACCCAGCACGAAACGCAGACTAATTTGAATAAGAAACAGCAGTGGGTGCGGCAGCCTAGCCTTGAACTTTGTCCCTATAGCGAACAGCAACGATAGCGAGACCAACAGCGTCATCGGCGAAAATATATTCATGAGGCTCGTCGGTATGCTGCCGCCGCATAGTTTGAAGACGATACCCGCCAGCATCGCCCACATCGTCGGCGCCGTTGCGACGCGGATGGCGATCGCGGACGGCCGCGGCTTGTTGCGGCCAATGACGGCGATAATGCTGTACAGCAGACTAAATATCGTCACCAGACTGAAACAGTCGATAACCATCAGCTGCGCCAGACCGTCCGGACCGTACGACGTCGCCACGAACGGGACGAGGAAGCTTTGGTTCATGATGGCCGCGCCCGCTAGCATCGCCGCGAACGTCTTGGCTCGGACTTTACCAAGCAGATAATTGCGCAGCAGCAACGCCACGCCCACTGTCGACAAAATGATGATCGGCGGGAACAGCGCCAGGTAGACAAAGTTCTGATCAAAATGGATTTTGTTGATTGCCAAAAAGACGACAAATGGCAGCCCGACGTAGAAAACAGTTTTAAAAATCAGCGAGCTGTGGCGGTCCTTGACCAGCCCAAAGCGGTGGAACAGATAGCCTAGCACGAAAATTACTGCAAGCGGCCATATTTCCATAAGCGTGTTGGGCATTGCTTCAGTATAACAAACAAATAGACGTCCTTTTGGACGTCTGACTTGTTGCTGCACTCACCCTAGTACGAATGAGTTGTTCGGCCGCCGCGCCACCGTGTCTGCTCGTATGCAATTCCAGTGTCTCGTCCCTTGTGCGTCTTTGATGACGTCAGGTGATCCGCAACTGTCTTACTGAACGTTTTCATCGGCGATTTTCGCGCCATAAAACGGTGGATTTTAATGTCGACGGAGTCGTGATCAATATTCGTGTGCACATCAGTCTCCTTCGTGATTACCCACTGGTCTTCCACCAGCTAAGAGTTATCTTATCTGTTGGGATCAAAGTTATCTGTAAATTATCTTACAATTTACCCCTTAACCAGCCGAAAGTGGTAGTATAAAAGAGTGGAGAATATTGCAGAACTCATCCCCACCCAATCGACCCGGCGCACTGTAAAAAAGCGTTCCATACTGATATATCAGGGCGAGGTTCCTAGGCAGGCGTATATCGTGCTGTCGGGCGTATTCAAGGTGTACCGACTTGGAAACTTCGGCGAGGAACAGGTCGCCGGTTTTCATACCAAGGGCGACATTTTTCCTATTTCATGGCTCTTTGGAAAAACCACCAGCACGCTTTTTTACTACGAAGCGATGGAGGATTCCGAGGTACTGACCGTCGAAAAGCCGGTGCTGCTGGAACTATTAGAAAAGCATCTCGCACTCAAAGAGCACATGTTCGACTACCTGGCCACCAACTACACGGGACTGACCATGCAAATTACTGCCCTGGAGCAGTCACGTGCTGCTGAAAAACTGCTTTTGATGATGTATTACCTGATGTACCGTTACGGCAAACAGGTCGCTCCAGGCCTGTATCGTGTTGATTTGCGCCTGACACACACGACACTGGGCGCCCTGATGGGGCTGACCCGCGAAACGACGACCATGGAACTCGGTCGCCTACGCCGCAAAAAGATCATCAGCTATGACAGCCGCGGCTACAACATCTACCGCGCCGAACTCGAACGCCATTTGGGCGATGAAAGCTTCCGAGGCCTGAGGCTGCAACCAAACGAGACTATCTAGGATAGTCTCGTGTTTCGCTTTTAGTCTGTCTCAGAAAGGTGTTAAATTCAGGCTAGCCGATGCTGTCTTTGACGATCTGCAGCAACTCTTTCGGTGATGCCCATGCCTTCAGCACGTAGCGATCAGCGCCGAGGCGGTAGGCGTCGTCAATTTCGTCCTGGAGGTCATAGTTGCTAAATACCACAACTTTGACGTCCGGGTGCTTTTTCTTGAGATCGAATTGTTTCAAAAACTCAACGCCATCCATGATTGGCATCCGCAGGTCCAGCAAAATAAGGTCTGGCGACTTCTCTTCCACACTTTTCAGCGCGTCCTTGCCGTTAAATACAACAGTGGCCGAGTAGCCGCTTTGCGTCAACAATACTTTGTAAATCTCCGCCAACTCCGGTTCGTCTTCGACGATGAGGACTGATTTTGTCTGACTTGAATCTGTCATAATTTCTCCACTACTTACTACCAGTATACTGCATAAATGGCCTCTATGGATAAAAATTCTTACATCTTACGGGGTAACCGCACCGTAAAGGTCGACCCCTTACCTGCCTGTGATGTCACGCCGATCGAGCCGCCGTGCAGCACCACCAGGTGGTGCGCCAGGTACAGCCCAATGCCGGTGCCGGTTACAAATTCGGTGCGCGTGTTCGAAATGCGGCTGAACTGCTTGAACAATTTGCTCAAATCCTTGCCGGCAATACCGACGCCGGTATCTTTGACGACCAACGTCCAGTGCATGCCGCGTTTTGCCAGCCGAACAGTCACCGTGCCGCCTTGCTCGGTGTATTTGATGGCATTGCTGACGAGGTTTTCGATGACCATTCGCAGCATGTGACTATCGGCGACAATCATGCCGGACGACGGCGCCTGAACCGCCAGTAAAACTTCACCATTTTTTGCATCATCTCTCTGCTCGTCAACCACTTCCCTCAGCATGTCGGCCAGGTCAAACTTTGTTTCAGCAAGTACGATCCGGCCCGCCTCCAGCTTTGCCAGATGCAAAATATCGTTAATGATGTGCAGCTGGCGATTGTTGCTGCTGTACGCGCGCTCAAGGTAATTTCGCTGTACGTCACTCACGCTGCCGGCATAGCCCTGCAGCACCATTCCGAGGTACTGCTTTACACCGGTTGCCGGCGTCCTCAGCTGATGCGACGCCAATGACAATAGCTCGTCCTTGGCAAAATTCACGTCCCGTTCCTTTTGATGCATGAGCTTACGATAACGATTGCGCAGCATATATCCCGAAGTACCGCTGACGAGCACGCTGAAAATCAAACCGCCAAACAAAACAAGCCGCGGCAAGGGGTTGGCTGTAGGCAACGCGATTTTGTCAGTATCCATCGTATAGACAAACGTTAGTTCCTTACCGTACAAGTCCAGTTTTTGCTGTTCGACGACCGGTTCATGACCGGGCACATAAATATCGGTCTGAGATTGGAATTGCAAATTTTGTGGCTTTACATCACCCGAATATACCTGCAGCCCGGCGCCGTTCAGCCCGTCCGCTTGGTACAGCTCATTGAAAAAGACGTCACCACGAAAGATAAGAAATGCATAGCCACGAAGTGCTTTTAACCGCCCATCAGACGTGTCGAGCGGCAACGAGGTATCATAAAACGGCTTTACGAGCATCAAGCTGTTACCTTTCGGTATGGCATTTGGTCTTGCCGCAATGATAGACCGCGTATCACTAAAAGTTGCCTCACCGGTTTTTGCAGCGCTTTCCAGCGCTGAAGTTACTTCAGGTACTGTGGTGGTAGATACGCCGAACTCCTGCCTCGTCAAATCGGTTAACGGGCTGGTATATGTAACGACCGTTGTCTGAGGAGTATTTCCCTCGGCGATACCGACCGCCTCCACACCATTAAAATTGCGCTCCATGTCGTAGGAACTGATGAATGCGCTCCAAGCTTTTTGGCTTACCACTCCCGACTGCATGACTCCCGCGCTTCCCCGCAGTAGATTGACATAGCTACTCAGCACCGCTTTTACGCTCAGTTCATTATCGTAGAACCTCTTCTGAATAGCCAGCTCTCGTGCCGACGCTAAGTTGGACGATGTGAATGCAAATCCCAAAAAGCTGGATACAACCAGAATCAGAAAGGTGATGAAGGGCAACGCGCTATACGAAGCAATAGGCCAACGCAATAAAATACGCGACCGTAACTCTGATATCGCTCGTTTCAGACTCCATCTACTCATTAATTTTTTATTATACAATTTGATAAGTCAATTGTCAATATAATAGGGGTGGGTATCCCTACCGTGTTGGTACAAGAATTAATGTTTTTTCGCAATATAACTGGGGTGATTCGAAAAGTTCCGGCGTGGAAAATCTGAAGCAAAATTCTCTCACGTAATCAGGGAACTTCTCGGGCG
>Ga0335069_10002880_pt1 | contig 26262 bp, 25 predicted proteins | sample Lox_Sample_11_FD_206714 | JGI IMG/M metagenome (GOLD analysis project Ga0335069, IMG submission 206714) | Soil microbial communities from Loxahatchee National Wildlife Refuge, Florida, United States - Lox_Sample_1.1 | ecosystem: Environmental > Terrestrial > Soil > Wetlands | place: USA...
TAGAGCTGCCTCCGGTCCGCCGCGGCACTGGTTTCCCTGGTATTCGCAAGAAAGCTCTGTAATGTCGTTGCCTCGATCCCTGCCTCGCGGAGTTGCTTTGCAGCCCGCGACGTGGGCGCGAAGCCCTGCACTTCGTAGCCCTTTTCTTCGACTGCCGCGCGGAGTACGGAGAGGGTCGTGGTCTTCCCAGTCCCCGCGTATCCTTGAATTCCCTGCACGCGGTCCGTCGAACTGAGCACTTCTTCGATGACTGTTTTTTGAGCCTGGTTCAGACGCGGATGGTCCTGAGCAATCCGATATGCTTCAGGCCGAGTGACCACGGATTGAACCTGGCGTTGGCCGTCCTGAACCCGATGGAGAATCTCCCGCTCGGCTTGGATGGTCCGGGCCGTCGTGAGCCTGCGGCCGAGCATGTCGCCGGGCCTTTCAACCGCCTGGAATTCACCCGACGCGACCCGTGCGTTGAGGTTGGCGCGGACCTGGCCATAGGTAATTTCGCTCATGCCGCGTCGCAGAGCATCACGAACGAGCGCACGCTCGTCCACCACGGCCTCGCGCTCGAAATTCTTGTCGCGGGAGAAAGTCACAGCCTCCCTGACCCGTTGCTGCGGATTCACTTCCTGACTCTGGGTGCGGGCGCGTTCCTGGGCCGCGTGGACAACAGCATCGGCCTGATGGCCGTACTCGGCCGCCAGTTTCCGGTGCGCTGACATGACCTCACTCAGCGAGTGAATCTCCTTCTGATCCCGCGTCGAGTGCGCCGCGATTTCGGCGGCTTCCTTGCCGTTTCTGCCAGTGCGTTCCAGGTATTCGCGAATCTGCTGGCTGCGAGGGCTCGACGCATCGAGATACTCTTGCGTGTATCCCTTGATTTCCGGCGCGCCGCTCCGTCCGACGGTGATTTCGTACCCAAGCTGGCGCAGCCGGTAGGTCAATTCCGACTGGTAGATTGCTGTCGCAAACTGCTGCGAGGCGAAAAGACTCTGCGGTTGCAGGGCGCGGTATTCTCCCGATCCGCGCTCCGTCATATTGAAGATGACGGCGTGCGTGTGCAACTGCGGAGCAGCATAGCCGTCCACGGGCCGTGCGGTGTCGTGCTCGAATTTCGCCGCAACGAACTTGTCCGTGGGCTCGGCTGGGTGATTGCCGCCAATGCGCGCCATCGTGTACGACTCCAGGTGTTCGAGCGCGGTGCGCACGGCTTCACGGTGCGCCCCGCGTACCCGGTAATCGCCGCCTACAAGAGCCGTCAACGAAACCGATTTCGGAGCGGAAAACGTAGCATCCCAACCGGCACGATGCTCCATCGTTTTGACGGTGTTTCCATTGGCATCCGCGTATTCATAGGATGCCCGCTGCCGTACAAGTTGCTCTCCGGTTTGTGGGTGCTGGCCTTGGCTGAGCCGAGCAAAATCCTCGGCGGTGACCGCTCCCGCAAGCGCGAATTTCTCTGCCAGACGGCCCTGCCATTCCCCGGCGATTTCGCCACGCTGCGACCAATAATTCTGTTCTCTGGCCGTGAATTCTTTCTGGTGGTAGCTCTGCGCCTGGCCCGCTGAGAGGGGCTTGGAAATGGTGAGCATAGGGCCTCACAGATGATTCGTATCGTAGGAAAATGCCTTTTGCTTTGCCTGCGCGGCTGCAGGCGCCGCACGTTTTTCAGACTTGGGGCGCTGGATGGGCCGGACGACATCGCGCAGGTCGCGCTTGATGATTCTTTCGGTAACCTTGGGCAGTTCCACCGCGGGCAGGCGAAATCGTGTTACACAGTTCTCGTACTTCAGATATCCATGCAGGTCGGGCAGGCCTTCGATCTCCGATCCCATCACCAGCGGTTCAATCTGGCGGTCGAGCGCAAAATTGCGTCCTGCGCGAGCGCCGTCGTAGTGGGTCTCCTTTAGCCGCTCGATCTCGACTTCGCCGATCGCCTGACTGACCCATTTTGCCGAGGGTGGATCGGTAACGCGGAAGTACATTTTGGACGCCGGCTGCGAGAGCATCGCGCTCGCTTCGTCACCGTAGCGAGCCGTCAGTTGCGCCGGGTTCTGGAAGCCCAGCACGATCGGGTTACCCCATTTTCTGTTCTGCGCCAGCGCCATGCTGAGCGACGGCAGCTTCTGCAGGTCTGCCAACTCATCGATGACGAACCAACTCGGATGATGATGCGGCTCTGGCTCGTTCATAAGGCGCATCACGAGCAGATCGAACCAGACGGACATGAGTGGCCGCAGCGGTTCCAGGTAGCTTGGGAAGCTGGTGATGAAGATCCATCCTTTGCGTTCCTTTGCCCACTCGCGTGCTGTCCATTGCGCGTGCGTTATTTCGACCGGAGGCAGATAGCGCAGCGCGTTAGCAACCATGCCGAGCGAACTGAGTACGCCGGCTCGCTGATTAGGCGCATACGCATCGATTAGCTCCTGCATCTCCGTGCCCTGCACCTTTTTCTCGATCTCCGACGGGTTCGACATCCAAGCCACAAGGTCAGCAGGACTTGGACCGAACGTGAGGAGATACGCAAATATCTTGCGGGGCGCATCGATGAAAAACTTGTTCAGATCGTCTTTCGGGAACAGAGCGGCGGCCATCGTTTCGGCCTCGGCCATGTCCTCAACTTCATCGACGGGCGACCAGTATGGACAGCGGGTGTCGATTGGGTTGAGCACAATATCGCCGCGCTTTTCGTCGTAAAACTGTTTGAGGAAGTTGGCAGATGAATCGTACAGAATGACGTTGTGACCGCGGGCCCGAACGTCCAAAAGGATCTGGCGAATAGCCGTGGATTTGCCGCTCCCAGTGTCACCGATCATGGCGAGATGCTTGTTTTCGGCAAGAGCGGGAAGACGCAAAACGGTGCCTCTTTTGTTGACGACCAGGCCCAGTCCGCGCGTCTTAAACCGCTTTGTGAACGCATTCGGCTCCAGCATTTCTGGACCGCGCAGACGGCGACCGTAGCGGAGTTGCTTGCGCCGGGCGATGTCCCATCCGACCGTAAATACGAGGGCGATTCCCAGAACGGCAAGCGCCGCGGCAACCGGCCTCCAGAACAGTTCCTCCAAATCTTGTCCGCGATAAACCCACCGTGCGAGATATGCGTGGAGAGCCTGATTTCGGTATATGCGCTCTGGCTCTCGATAGAGCGATTGCACGCCGTGGTTCACTGCATCTGAGGACAGTTGCAGGGGAACGGCTTTGCTGCCAGGTTGATCGATCTTTCCCGGTTGTACGTCGTCCTCCAGAGCAGGCCGCACTTTCCCGTTGGCATCGAGAACGAAAAGCAACTGATACTTTCCGCCGGGCCGGATCGTGCTCGCCATCTCGGTGCGCAGATAGTAAGGCAGATAGTACTGTTGGAGAGGCGAAAGGCGGAGGAGGAAACAAATATAGATGAAGAGGCCACAGAGAACCGCGCCTCCGGCGAGTGCGCCCCAGGTGTACACGGGTCCGTGTGGCGGCCATATAACCGACTCGTTGCGGCCCCATTTATAGATGTCGGACATGTGATTCGCCCTCTTTTGACGCCCGCCGTGCGAGCAGTTCGCGGGCCTTGATTTGCTTAGTCGTCTGGATCTGTTCGACCAGTTTTTGGAACTGCTCGGCGCCGATTCTCTGCCCTGCGAGAAGCGGCTGGAGCGCATTCATCAGGAGCAACTGTAGACCGACCAATTCGGTAAATGCCTGCTCCGCGATCCGCTCCTCCGCCCCGTTTCGGATCGCACGCGACAGAAGATCCCGTGCCCACTCGCCCGCGGTCCGCCCTTCGGCCCATGCGAGTTTTTCGAGTGCGGCATATTCGGGCTCTGTTAAGCGAACGCCGATCTGCCGGCTGCGTACATCCGGTCGCTGCGCCTCTGCCCCGCTCTCGATCACTGGTTCCGTTGCCATGTTTTTCTCTCCAATCACGCGTTAGCAATGGCTACCACCCGGTAGCATTTGCTAGCGGGCATTGCCCAATCACTTGATTTCAAATGCGGTAGCATTCGCTACCACGCGCTAGCGAACGCTACCCTTTCAGGGGTGGAGTGTCGAAAATACAGCCGGTGCGTAGCACCGAACGGGCACTTCGACGGATACGACTAGCTGCGAGCGCGTGAATCATGCGCAGCCTCGGATGATTTAGCGGGCTTTCTGGAGCCGTTAGGCTCGGGAGCAGCCCCGTTCTGACCAAGTCGGCGAACACGGAGGGTCGCTTGTACATGGGCGGCCTCCGGGGTCCGCAAAAAGTCTTGGAAGTCACGGTCCTTGGAGAAGACATAGGCAAGGGCCTTGTCTACAACTTCATCGGCGGGAGCATGGAGGAAAGCGGCGTACTGATCGACCAGTTGCGCCGTCGATTCTTCAAGCCGCACGGTGGCGTTGACGTGGGTGGTCTGGACGATCTCAAGCAGCGGCATACTCGCGCTCCTTTGGAGTGGTGATCGGGTGGTGGTCGAGCGGGCCGATCTCGTGCTGAATCGTCCAGAGAATCTCGACCGCATGAGCCCGGCATTTGGTGGGTGAGAGCTCGAAGCGGTGGCGGCATTCAAGCATCGTTAGAACGTCTGCAACCGGCACACCTTCGCCCAGCCAAAGGCAGGCGGAAGCTAGGTCCACAAAGCGAGAGCCGAGGCCGGGGTCTTCGGGGTGCCGAGAGGCGACTTCGCGGGCGAGTTTGCCGGGGGCAACGCCGGCCTTCAGGGCGGCGAGAACCCGTGTCAACTCGCCCACCGGAATACAAGGTTTGGGGGGAGTCTTCAGCATGGCTTTGTCTCCGTCGGCGATAAGGTCTCGACAGGGGAAACAACCTCGGTCTCGAACCGCTGATTGTGACGGTCATAGCCGTGCAATCGCAGCACCTCGCGGACTGCGCGGCGGCCCGGCTCCCGCTCAATGTGGACCACGTAATCGACCGCGTCACCGATCTCAGCTTCCACGTCCGCGTAGCTCAACTGCGGATGACTGTGCAGAACGAGGTTGGCGAGGCGCCGCAACGCCTTGGCCGCCGAGTTTGCGTGGATGGTTGCAAGCGAACCCGAGTGTCCGGTGTTGAGCGAGTCGAGCAGAGTCCGTGCTTCGCTCCCGCGAACTTCTCCGACGATGATCCGGTCGGGCCTGCAGCGCAGGGCCGTTTTCAGGAGTTGTTCCATGGAGAGCGGCTTCTTGAAGGTATCGTTCTGGCACTCGAAGCCGACGATGTTCGGCTTATCGATCAGAAGCTCCGCAGTGTCTTCGATGGTCACAATCCGTTCGTCCTCGGAGATGTACTGGGCGAGCGCATTCAGAAGGGTTGTCTTCCCGGTCCCCGTTCCCCCGCTGATGAGCAGGGTCCTGCCGGAGCGAACCTGGTCCCACAGGAAGTACGCGAGCGACTGCGTGAGCGTGCCGCGCACGATCAGGTCATCGACCCTGAAACGGCGACCGGTGAACTTGCGGATGGTGAGGCCGGGCCAAGGCTGGACCGCCGGGGGGATGTAGCCGCACAGGCGGCTGCCTTCGGGTAGCCGGGCTTCTACTACAGGGTTGTCTTCGTCCAGCCGCTTGCCCAGGTTGTTGGCTATCACTTCGAGACCGGTGCGCAGGCTCGCAGGGTCGAAACAGACATCCGTCTGCCGTAGCATCTCCCCCTCGCGCTCGACATACCAGGTTCCGTTGGGATTGCCCATGATTTCGCTCACGTCGTGGTCGAGTAAAAGCTCCTCGATGGGGCGGAGAAACGGGCGCAATAACTCGAAGCTCATCGCATCCTTTCCAGCAGCGGAAGCCAAGGCGCGGAGCCGGGCTTCCGCGATTGAGAGGAAGAGCGGCCTAGGCCGCCTCTTCCCCAGGGTTGAATTCAACTTCGCTTGCCTCTTCCGGGCTGGCCTTCTCGGCCCGGTCAAGCTTCAAGATCGAAGTCACGCGGATTTCCCAGACCAGCTCTTTCCGGCCGGTCTTCTTGTCCGTCCGTTCGCGGCTCCGCAGTTCGCCTTCGACGCCGAGATGCGCACCCTTCTTCAAGGTCTTCGCGTAGTCGGCGAGCTTGCCCCAGATGATGCAGCGGTGCCAGTCGGTATGACCGTTGTACTCGCCGGTCTTCTTGTCCTTGTACGAGTTCTTCGTGGCGAGCGACAGCACGGTGAAGCTGGCGTTGTTGGCGGTGTGAGAACTGGCATCGCTCCCCAGAAATCCGATGAGATGTACGCGATTCATAAACATGGTCGAAATCTCCTTGAGTGAAGTCCCGGATTGGCCGGGTCACCCATTGGCGGAGCCTGAGCGAGAGGCCCGGCTCCCAAGTGCCAAGTCGTGCTTTCTTGGAGGGTGCCCTTCAGGGAGGAACCGAGACCCAAAGGGCGTTCGCCGCGACGAACGAAGCAGAACGACGCCGTGCCGCCGGGCGCCGGAAATGACTCGAAGCGAGTGACCGGACAAGCAAGGGAGAAACCGAGGAGATGACCGCCTCATGGATCGCCTCGCTTCACGGTTTCTGGCTGCGATGGAAACCAGGCCTACGCCACCCAACTTGCTCCCCGCCACGAGTGCATGGATGGCATGATGGCGGCGTTGACGTCTACCGAACCGCCACGATTGGGAAAGCTGGTGGCAGCGAAGAGCCGAAGGGCAACTTGGCCGGATTGAGGAGCCGCGATGGAACATGAAGGTCGCCTCGCAGTGGGAAATCACTTCGATCACTCGAACGCCTGGTCGGCCCGGAAGCGGACGATGGTCAACCCTAGTGGGTTCACGGCAAGCTCGTTGTTCTTCACTTGATCGCGGAAGACGTAGGTCACGCTGGCGGTCCATTGCTCCCGCTTGACGACGGATTGATCGGCGGGATTGGTGAACACTTTCTCGAACTCGATTCGCGCCGAATAGGGCGACTGGCGCAAGTCGTCGAGAATGACGTTCTTAACTTGGACATCTACAAACGGGAGGGAGCTATCTTTGCTGTAGCTTGCGATGACGTTGTCCTTCCGTTCCTTGTCGATCACGGCATGCTGCACATCGCCATTGAGGAAATACAGCGAATTGGTCTGGTCGCGTTCGATGGTGAATCGGTTGCGGCTGAAGTGAAGCTCCGCCCAGCGCGTCAGGTAATACTTGTTTTCCGCCTCCTGCGGCTTGTACTGGAAGTTCCGGTAGTCGATCGCCTCCGCCCGGCCTACGTCGTTGATCCTCACGATGAATGGATGGGCATTGGCGAGTATCGTCTGGCTCCGGTATAGGAGGCCGGCAAGCGCCAGGCAGACCGCGGCCAGCACAAGGATCGTGATCTTCAGGTACGTATTCATCACCAGCGGATCGCCGTACTGTTCGAGGTAGTGCTCCGCCGCTCGGGTGATTTCTGGTGATGGTTTCGCTGCGGTCGCCATTCAATACCTCCCTGCCTGTTACAGCATTCTGAGAATCGCCGCGGTGATGAATCCACCCATGCCGAAGCCGTGACCCCCGACATGCCCGGAGAAAAGTGTTGCAGTCATGGTCGGAATCTTGAACAGGATGAATCCCGCAACAAAGCACAGCATCAGAAGGGCTGGCATTAAAGTCGCCAACCGCTGCGGAGAATCCGGGTTCATGGCCCCGCTGGTCAGATAGGAAATCAGCAAATGACTGACTACATTCAAGGCAGCCGCTGCCACGACTTTGTAGAACTCAAAGCCGACAAACGCTTTGAGCCAACCCCAAAAGAGGAATTCTGTTTTGCTAAACACCATCCAGGGGATGAAAACTGGGCCGAGGATGCCAATTATGGTGGCACCGATTGCTCCATATGCGATGATGACTGCGATCAGTGCAGTCAGAATCGTGAGGACGATTTGAATCGTCCACGAACAGAGAAGCGCATACGGTTCCGTGAATGAGGGCGACATTACGCCAACTTTTGTCAACGCTTCATGGATTGTGTTTTGAACCTCTTGGGTTGAGTCGGTGCCGATGTAATCGACGAGGTTGCTTGTTCCGCCACTAACGAAGCCCTTGAGCGAATTCCCGATTCCAGGAATACTCGTGTCGTAGAACTTTACAAAGCAATAGGCGAAGGTGATCAGCACGAAGAAATTCAAGAACCTTCCAACATTGAAGCCAGCGCCGCCATGTGCCGAGGCAAGCGCCTCCTGAATCCCGAACCAGGCGAGCATGATTGTTGCGAGCGATAGGACCATGTGGAGTCCAATCGAGTCCACCGAGGGCGAGACCGTCGCAGTCAGGTTGTCGCAGCCGTTCTTGATAATGATGAGGAGATCCATTCCGGCCTCCATGCTCAGTAGTGGAATGCCCAGTTTGTACCAGAGCTTGTCTGTTGCGGGGTCACTGCGTTGAAGTTCTGCTGGTACGTGTTGCCAGTCTCAAAGAGTGATTTGAGATTGTCCTGCTGCACCTTTTGCCCAACGAGTTGCTGGAGCGCCTGAGCTTGCAGAATTTGGTTCGTCTCTTGTTGGGTTCGAAGTTCTATCAGCAACGCTTGATTTATCCGCTGAAGAGTAGCCATTTCCGTGTGTTGAGAAGGATCGGAAGAGTGACTCGCGGCTTCGAGTTGGCTGATGTCAGCTTCTCGTTGTGCGGATTCGGCGCGGATTATTCCGACGGTTTGAAGGTTGCTTGCATTCACGGCATCAGAAAGATCAACCGTGGCCCCGCGCGCCGCAATCGCCTGCTGGCCCTCTGGGCTGAGCGAACCGTAGCCGGCAATTTGACCGGTGCGGGGAATGCTCGCTTGTTGCGTCGCTGGCGCGGCGCCATAGCCGGTCGAGGCGGCACTGATCCAAATGGCGGAGTTTCCATAGGTGTTCGCTGGGCGAATAAGCGCATACCATTCCTGGTATCCGAGATTTCGATATGAGTAATAGAGCGACTGCGGCAATGAAGCCATCCGTTGCGCAAGGTTATACGCGCCGATCACGTTGCGGGTGGTCGCGACCGCGGTGGTATATATCTGGTTTCCTTGACCGATCTGTTGAATCGCGTGGGCCGATTGGGTGGGGTCATACACAACCCCAGAACCAAACTGACCGTGTGCGGGCAACACTCCGAGTGTCGCCGCAAGAACTGCGGTCGATGCTGCGAATCTCATTTGTCTACTCCCTGGTTATTGCTTTGAGCGTTCTGATTGAAGGCGCGCCCACAGATCCTTCGTTTTCTTGTCCTCATCCGCGCACTTGGGACTTAGCGTGGGTGGGTCTTTATAGAGTTCTGCACTGCAATCTTTTCTGAATTGCAGTTCTGCGTCGTCGTACTGCTTTTGAAGGTCTGTTACCTTTGCCTGATGGCTCTGGCATCCGGTGGACGCGACGGTTACAAATAATGCAAGCGCGAAGAGCGTGCTCGCCTTGGGCATGAATTTCTCCTAAAACGTCTGGGGAATCTTGTGATTCTCATACGCAGGCAGCAACATATCCTGCATGAAATAGACCTTGACTCGATGGCCTTCACGAATCGTGATGGTCGGTGGAATCTGGATAAAGCGGTCGAGAATCGTAGTCGCCGATTGCGAAACGCTCGCGGACGCGCCCGTTGCGAAGGCTTGGGAACCGCTGGTGGTGAAGGTTCCACCGCCTTGTGTTATTTGACCCGCACCTGAAATCACTCCCAAGGCAATCGAGGTGCCGAAGATCTCGAGATAGTGGTTGTTCACTTTGTCTTTCAGTCCTTCCTCGCCTGCCTGGTCGAGACCGTGAAACTGGTCAAGGTCCACCGAATAGCCATCGGGCATGATCATCCGGTGAAACACCACGGCCATCCGTCGCTGCTGGCCGAATCCCGACGCACCGATTTTTCTGGCCTCGCCCAGCACGATCGTTCCCTCCGGGACTAGCACGTGCTGCCGGTCGTGTGAATAGACAGGATTCGATACCAAGACTTTCACCGGTCCGGCCGCGTCACCGTCGAGTCGATTCATCAAAACCGTATCCAATGCCGTCCCCTCATAGACCACGTATGGTTGCCCTGTCGCAGCATCAATATTGACCTCTGGCCTATGCTGAGCCTCCGGCTGCGTGGCTGGCGCTGACTGTGCCGGCTGAGCCGCCGGAGGATCGCCCGCCGTGTGCGGCACAATCAGGCTGCTTGCGGCCTGGTCCTCCACAGACTGCGACGATACGGGGGCTTGCTGCGGGCCGGTTATTCCTGCACTTCCTGAACTCTCGGCCAAAGCAGTCGAGGAAGCTTTCTGGGAAGGCTGATCCGGCGCTCTTGTATATACCAGGTTGGATGCGAACCGTGAGTTATAGGCAAGCTCGCGGTCCTTGGCCGCAAGCTGCTGCTCTTCCTGCGCTGCAGGCGAAAGCTGCGGTTGCTGCTGTGGGCAGGTCTGTCCCGGCGTGCAGGGGGCAGGCTGTCCATTCGGACCGTAGGCGGCAGCCGCTGCCTGTTGAGCAGGCGTGGCGTTCTGTAGCGCAGAATCTGTCGGGTTCGTGCCTTGCTGGGGCATCTTCTGCTCGGCAGCTGCGGCATTGCTCCTCATTTCCTGCGCATTATTGTCCGTGTTGTCCTGGACGAAGGGCTGAGAAGCCTGATGTGACCCAGAGCCCTGTTGTGTCGGAGACTTCTTTCCGGTTCCGCTGAAAACTGCCGCCCCGAGGACCACAACGACTGCTCCGGCATACAACCCCGGCTTCAGGTACTTGGGCAGGACACCCTTCGGCTCTTTCTCGTTTTTGCGCAGTTCTGCCTCAGCTGCCATTGCGCCTGCCGAATTCGTGATCGTTTCAGACATACCCCACTCCTGCCTACCCTTTGCGGCTGAACTCCATGCGCTTTTTGCCCAGCTCAACGTATCCAGAGTCCATGACCTTGGGAATCACGTAGGTTCCGTTCTGGAGTTGGTACGTGACCAGATTCGGCTTGCCGTCGCGTGTTTCGTAAACCGAGAATTTCTCCGGTGCATTGGTTTTGATGTAGGTGAACTTGTCGTCGTGGTAGATCGCCTCAACGTCGAACGGTGCCTGGTTGGCCTGGAACGTGTAATCGAACTTAAGTGATAGCGGATAGGCGCTCTTGTACTCGTCCACTGCCTGTTCGATATGCGTCTGCACAGCGGCGAGCGCCTGTTGCGACTGCTCCAGTTGCGCCGCTGGCACAAACTGCGGCGGGCCGCTCACGGCGACAATGGCGGAGCGGTCCGCCGGCTCGATGATCACTTTCAGGTCGGGCGGCGGATCTGGTGCACCCGCCGTGGCCGACACATCCTGCAAGGTAAAGCTGTAGATGTTGCCCTTGTCGGTAATCAGGTTCAGATTCGAGCTGATCCCTGCTTTGGCCGGGTGCACAAAGCAGAAGTTGCCGACTACGTCCACGATCCAGAAGTCCTTGTCGCCTGTTGCGGCCTCCATGATCTTTTCCGTCGCCGGAAGCTCGATCAAGGTCGTGTACTTCAGTTTCGCGTGGATCGGCACGATGTCTGCGGAATGGTATTGGACAGTGCGGGCGGATGCGTCCTGCGCAAAGGTACGAATCGCCGGGATAGTGAGGGTAATCGAAGCGATGAAAATGAGTTTTGTGTTCATGCTGCTGCTCCATGGAGAACAAGCGTTTTGGCGTCGTGCTGTTTGTGGGGCTCGTAGGGATACTGGTCCGCAAGTTTGCGCAAACCCTCGGCAATTCCATAGCGCTCGAAGAATTCGCGTCGTAGTACGTTGGATCGTGGATCATTGACCGCGATCCAGTACATCACCGAATCGACGTTCAGATGGGTCTTCTTTGTTAAGTGTGGCTGGGAAATCACCATCTGGCCCGGTGGGACGACACCGGCGATTAGATCGCATTTTCTGTCGCTCAAGTTGAATGCCTTCGAATACATGTCGCGGTCCATATCTGGGTTTGCCAGGAAGATCTTGGTCGGGCAGCTCTCGGTCACAATGTGCAACATGCCCGACTCTTGCAGCTCCTTGATCGATTGCGTCGCGAGAATCATGGCGGCCTTGTGCTTGCGCCACGTCTTCTGCGCCTGCAAGATGTAATCGCGGATAACTTCATTCCGCATGAACAGCCAGGCTTCGTCCAAGAGAAAGACTTTGAACGTGGCGAGCCGCCGTGGGTCGCAGATTTCCTGCGACGCCCGGTGGAGTACATAAAAGAGCAGCGGTTCAAGAAGTTCCAAAGAGTCTCCCCAGCCTGTGAAATTGAATGTTTGAAAGGTCCTGAACGTGAGCGTGTCCTGAACATTGTCAAAGAGGAATCCGTACTGACCAGCGCGGGTCCAGCGGTAGAGCCGGTCTTTCAACTCGCCGATAATGCCGGTGAGATTCGTGAAAGTTCGCTGTCCAGGCTCCAGCATGTAGATTCGTTCGATGGCGTTCCAGAGTTTGATTTCCTCTTTGAAATCGAGCCTTCGCCGCTGATCGTTGCCTTCGATGAGCACGCGTAGCAGGCTGAACAGAAACTCCTGGTTCTCCCTGGTTGGCGCAAGCGAGAACGGGTTGATCGTGAAGTCGCGCTCTTCGCGGCCGACATTGAGATACGAACCGTTGAAGATGTGGGTCAGCGTCTCGAAACTGCCGCCGATGTCGAAGATGAACGTCAACGGATCATATTTCTGCGCGTTCTGGAGGATGAAATTTGAGAAGAACGATTTCCCTGAGCCTGTAGTTCCGAGAAGTAGTGCGTTCGCCACATCATTCACGTGCGGGTTGAAGTAATAAGGCGTCTGGTTATCGGTTTCCATCACCGCCAGGTATTCGGTGCCCAGGTACAAATTGACTTTCTCTCCCGGCAGGACGGTGAACAGGAACGAGAGGTCGGCAAAGTTCGTGTTCAACATGAGGAGCCGGCGCAGATTGAAGGCGTAGTTGCCGGGCACGATGGCGAAATAGGAGTTGAGCTGGTTGTACGTTTCGGCAAGGAGCGTGCCGTCGGCAGTGGTGAAGACACCGGCAAATTCTCCGACGAGGGGATCGATAGCTTTCCGGTCCTTGCCATAGAGGACGATAGTGAGCGAAAACTCGCCTAGGTATTGTCCGTCGCCCAGCGCACGCAGGCAGTCGCCCAGAGTCTCAATGTCCGCCTGTTTCGATTCGTCTACCAGTACGTCGCGCGGGTTGGTCTTTGCCGGGTCGTTGCCAAGCTGCGAGATGAACGCAGTTTTCGCGATGTTGAAGTGCCTGCGGCGCTTGTTGACTTCCTTGCGCGCTGTAGCCGCTAGAAGAGGCATCCACTCGGAAATGGCGATGAAGTTTGCCGGTATCTTCAGGAGTGCGTCAAGCGCCAGCGGGCGGGTTTCGGTCACGCACTCCTTCATTGTCAGAATGCGGACAACGTCGTCCCCAACGCGGAGATGGTCGCGCTCGGCTCGAATTTCCGAATTGACAATTTGATAGTCGAGAAACTGGGAATGTTTCGGTTCCCCTGCAACGCGCCAATCGTCGTAATTGATGAGCCGACGGAAAAAACGGAACTGACTCTTATCGTCCAGCACCTGAATCCGCACGAAATCATCAAGCTGGCGCACGAAAGCCTGAACACGCTGTTCGAGGCGAGCCAAGTCACGCTCGATCTGCGTGCGTAGCAGCGTCTTTATGCCGTTATTTGAGAACTGCGCTTTGAGCTCGTCAATTCCCCCGGACGGGTCGTGGAAAAGCCGCCGCAAGGCAGCGCCTACCCCCGTCTTTGACCGCGAGCCTTCGAGCAGGATCGAATAGTAAATTTCGATCTCAAAGAGCTGATCGGCCTTTTCGCGAAAGAGTTCTCGCCTGCGGTCCTGGCCGGTTTCGACGATGGGGTTCTCATAATGGGCGAAAGGAATCTCCGGCCGGTTCGTCTTAAAGAGGTACTGGTACACGTGGAAGCCCGGCTCGAAGTTCTTGAGAGCAGCCTCCAGGCGCTTCACGGCGTACTCCTGTTCGGCATAATCGAGGCTCTCGTAATCGACGCCGGTCACGCGCAATACCACACCGAGATCGCCGCTCTTGGTCAGAAACGTTGTATCGTTCCAGAACCCGTACAAGTTGATCTGGCTGCACAGGGCGGCTGCATCTTTCCACGGCTTGGTGATCTTGTCGAGACGCAACATCATCGCACCTCCACGCCGGGGATGACCTGCTTGGCAGGGTCATACCTGGATTTGTACCGCTCGGATCGCGCCAGGATGCGCAGAAACACCGCATCGGTATTCGTGACCCAAGAGCCAAACGCAAACCCGCCAACGAAAACGGCGATTCCGGCAAAGAGACTGTTGAAGAGATTGAAGGCGCCAACTGCGGCGACGCACACGAAGAAGAAGACCGTGCGTTCGATGCCGAGATACGTGAGCGGTTTATGCAAGCTCTTGTAAACTCGGTTCCTTCGGCGTATTGCAGCGTTTGGTTGCATTCCCGGTCCCTTTCAATCTGAGCTTTTGGTGATCGTTACGACTGTTTCTCCTCACATCCCCCAAAGCCAACTGAGGATGTTGGTCGCGAGCACGGCTATTCCAGTACCGGCAGCGACCCCAGCCAAAGTTTTTTTCGCGCCGGGAGCTCCGTGAGCAAACTCGTACCCTCCGATCACAATGGCGATCAGGCTGGCGACTTTGGCGATGGTTCCTGTGAAGAGTGTTTGCAGGGCGGTGAATCCGGTATCAAACGGAGAGCCGCTCTGTGCCATGGCGAGTGCCGGCCCAACGACGACAAACGCAAAGAAAATATAGGCAGGGCGGTACCGGCGCACGAAACACGCAAAGGATGCCCTGCGCTGAAGAGCGGGTGTATAGGGAACGGTCATCGGCACCTCCAGCGGCCAGATTCAGGCCGCGATATGCCGACACTCTGCCCCGGAATGCACGCCCGCGTCTAATGACAAATGCGCTTGATGTGATGACGAGACAGCATTACCAAGCCTTTTGCCGCGGTTCCGCCCGATCGACGGTGCGTGGGCTCATGAGCTTTCTGATTGCGTTGGCGGGGATAGTCCAGGCCGTCAGGCCGTCAACTCGTGATCGGACAAATACCCTTCTCGTTCAATTCCCAACCTTCGTTGAAGTGATCCGCTGCCCAGCTTCCTAGCTGTTCAGTTGCGATCACCACGCACTTCCGCTGCCTTCATACATAGAATCCCGCATCTGCGCCGCGAGCCCTTCAGAAGGTTCGTCTAGTAGGAACGCGCTCGCGCGAGATGCCAACAGAGCGGCAACTGCAACGATCTGACGCTCGCCGCCCGATAAGCAGCGAGCATCCTTGCCCGCGAGAGGGGCCACAACACGGTTGCCGTCCCCCCAGAGACAAGCAACTTGGTTCATCGCCTCTGTCCAACAACGCCGCGAAATAGTCTCTAGGTTTTCTTTGACGGACATCTCCAAGAAACAGCTTCTCCTCTGCGGCAAGTACAACATCCAACCTCGCTTTCTCGCCTCTTCTCCCTCGACCTGCTCTCCATTGATCTCAAACTTCACCACGCCGCTTATTCGGCCACCTAGATTTGCAAGCGCCCTGAGCACGCTCGACTTTCCTATACCGTTCGCTCCGCAAATCCCGTATAGATTGCCTCCGTAGAAGCTCATGTCCAATGCGGGCAGGACTGGCACCATGTTGTATCCGACGCAAAGGCCCTCAGCCCTCACTATCGGTACTGTGAGTCCAACAGCATTCCGTTCTGTGGCCATCACTCTTTCACCCAAGAACTAATATCTCGCTGCAGACGCTGCGCAAAAACGCATCGTCATGGTCTGCAACTATCGCACATGCGCCGAGTTCAATGCTGCGACGTATTGCCGCGCTCACGTGCTGCCTCATTTCCTCTGACAATCCGACTGTGGGTTCATCGAGCAAAAGGAGCTTGCCGCCAGATTGCAAAAGCAAGCTAATCATTAGAACTCTCGTCTGTCCGAAAGACAGGTTGCCTGCAATTGCGTTTGGGCAACGCATCAATTGATCTGGAGCGCATTCACCCAAGCGCGTCTTGCACCACAGAGTATTATCAACACTCCACAAAATATTGGCGATCGAAGAACTCGATCTGTGCAAGACTCCGAACGATTCAAAGAGTTCCCATAATGGTCGATTTGGAAGACCTGGAGACTTTTGGAACAATCTTCGGAGGCCAGCGGCACGTCTTTTTTCGTACGACCATCGCGTTATTATTTGGCTAGTTCCCCCAACGGCGACCTTAACGTCTCCCCCCAACGGAATGCATAGACCGCATAATGTGTCCAACAATGTCGTCTTCCCCGAACCGTTGGCCCCGCTAATTCCTATCGCTCCTCTTGCGCGCACCTCGAAGGAAAGTCCGTCCCTAAGCCGCTGATGACCGCGGGCACATCGCAACGCTTTCACTTGCAGACTCAGTAGTGGATCCGTCATAGAGTCAATTCCCGAAGATCGACCGACCCCGGATGAGCACAACGCACGCAAGGGCTACGCCAGTCAACAGTTGTTGAATCTGTCCTGAGATCAACACCGGCAAACTGACGAATCCTACGATTTCCGAAACGCAGACAACTAGGAAAGCGCCGATGGCGGTTCCGACGACGGCGCGATTTGCCCCAAGGACAGCGACCAAGATTACCCACACAGACCTATTAATCCCAGCCGTTCCTGGACTTACGTACCCAACATAGATCGCGTATAACGCACCACAGCCAGCCAGAAGGGACGAGCTTGAGCTCTGACAACAAACCCACGTCGGGCGCACAGGTACTCCGAGGCCCTCCGCATGCATTGCTCCACACCCGACAAGTGATGCCAATGGACCGTATACCCTTTGTACTGTCCATGCAAATCCGCCGACTATCAATAGACCAACAATTGTGAACCCCGGCAGCAGCCCGATTGAAACAGGTATGGCCCCAATATGGAGTTCTCTCGTCACATTCAGGCCCGCAGCGCCGCCGGTGACTGAGACCCATAGGCGCGCAATCACCTCAAAGCCGATTTGCAGTGCCAGATAAATCAGGAGTTGTCGGTCCAACGGCACTCGACATGTGACCGCACCCGCCACGAGGCCAAATATGCATCCCCCAATCAGCGCTGCGACGATTGCGATAATCACTTCACCTTTCGCGTACGCCAGCACTAAGGCTGCGATGTAGGCACCCACTCCAAATGAAGCAGCCACATGCAACGGGAAGCTACGCAGATCTCGCATGATCAAGAGCACGCTCAGCCCTGAAACCGCGAGGATCAGGCAATTAATGACGATGCTTTCCAAATAGGGCATTTCAAGCGTCCGCCGTTCTCCGTTCGCGATTTAGGGCAACCATGGCTACTGCGCATACTAGATAGCTAATCCCAGTCGACACGGGGCCAATTCGGTAGGCGAGACCCATGCTGACAGCCGAAAGCAAAATGGCTAAAAACAGCATCCGAACAAACCCAATTCTTCTGCCCCAGCTTCCGATTGCGATCCCATACAGAAGAAGTGCGGCGCTATTGTTCGACGTCAATGGAGTCTCCGATTGCCACAGCACGGCCGCTATGAAGATACATGCAACGCCGGCAGCATAAGCCGCCACCTTAACTCGGTCCGTTTGGATACCGTAGCAGCGCGCCAAATCGGAATTCTCCATCACGCTCCGGAAATTTCGGGTGACCGGTTGAAGCTTCCACACGATGCACATGCCTGCCGTCGTTAGAGCAATGCAGCCAGTCCAAATAATCTCGTGCAATGTGTCAGACGGAAATATCCGTGGCAGCGACCCAAGGGCGATTAGCCTGTCGCCAAAGATCATCGTAGTCAGCGCCTGCGCCACCAACATCACAGCGATGCTGCAGGCGAGCGACAGGATCACGCTGGTCGACACCTTTCGGAAGACTACCCACCAAATGCACAACGCGGAACCTGCTACTGCCAATGAGGCTACAAATGGAGGTATGTACTTTTCGCAGAAGTAAAGCCACAGAAATGAGAGAGCGGGAGCAGAAACGTCGAATGTGCCTGACACACGAAAGATGAACGCAAACCCAACTGCCGCGAGGAATGAGACGCACGTGCGATAAAGGAGTTCGTGAAAGATCAGCAGTAGCATTCACGCTCCCAGATTCGGGAACTGGCCCGACGCAACCATATTGACTTGGACAATGTGACTTGCACTCGTTAAAGCGAACATCGCTGCATCCGCGACGGCTTCGGGACTCATTGCTGGCAAATCCTTGCCAGAGAGATCTTGCCCAAACGAAGCAGCAATATCGCGCACCGCAAGCTTGACCGATTCACGGTCATATAGACCCGTGTCGACAATTCCAGGATTTATCTCCGAAAGGAATACATTACGAGAGTAAAGTTCCAAGCAAAGGCTTCGTACCGCCTGATGAAGGGCACCCTTCGAAGATGCGTGTGATACACCTCGCCTGTACGCTCGAACAGCGCTCATCGAGTTGACAATAATTGCCCTCGATGGTGGACGCTTCATCCAAATCGGGAGCAGTGCACGAACGGATGCTACGAGTGCCATGATCGGAGTCGTCAATTCTGCCGTCATAATCGAAGGGTTGAGATCCTCGATGCACGCATAAGGATTGTCATCCTTTACCTCGTAGTGTCCAGAGCTAAGCCCTACCGACTGCACGAGATCGATTCCGTCGTCCGTAGGAAGCGACTGAACGAAATTCGCTACAGAGCATTCGTTTGTCACGTCGAACGCCGCACATGCCAGCGCTTGCGAAGGAAAGCGAGCTGCCAATCCCGCAAACAGTGAGTCCACTATTTGCGGACGCCTTCCTGCAATTGCGATTCGATAGCCCAATGTTGCAGCCCTAATCGCGACTGCGGCGCCAATGTTCAACTTCACGCCTTCATCCGTAAGGGGGTTTGCAGTCCATCCTTTCGGCGCCCTATAACCCGCCCCGGTTATCAAAACGATGTGCGAATTTACATTTGGCATTGAGAACCTCCAATCATGCCGAAGGCATCGCCGCACTGTCCGTCCTCCGTGCATCTGCCAAACAACTGCAACAATTCTTGCTCGATCATCTCCGGTCTCTCGAACAACCGTAGTACGACGCCCGCAAACAGATCGCCCTTCGAATGAAAAGCGAGAACTTTGCCGCTGGCCATGCGAAACACTCCAACTTCGCTGTGTTCGTCAACTGCACGCCGTAACTCATCATTCGTCACGATACCCGCAACAGTGCTGCGTAGTGCCCACAGGGATCCATCTGCCCCCATCAATCCAAAGAAGGTCGAATTAACTAACTCGCTCCATCTCTCCTTTAGCTGCTGATTGGAACGGGTAGAATCAACGTATTTCCAAACGGTCTCGATAGACTTCGGATGAATCAGCCGACTTTCCTGAACGAAGCGCCGCGTCGGCGTGGCCGTGCCGTCACTGTAAATGCCGAGAGCACGCTGACGCACCTTCTCGCCAAACTCTCCGAGGCTCTGCAGGACCGCTTCCACTTCAGGTGTGCCCTTTCCCGCGCCAGCGAACAGTACGTGAAGCAACAGACAGATGAACCATCTGTACACCAGTTCCATATTTGCTTCGGTCGGGGTCGTCGGCAATTCGGAAAGTGCATGTTCGTATTGGCTGTGAAACAGCTCATGGTCTGCGACCATCGTCAGCCGTTTGATACTTTCTCTCTTTGCCCGCGCGATACGCGCATACTCGTAGATGAATCCTTCGTCTCCTGAGATGGGGGCCAACCAGCCAATCGGCAAAGTTTTGTTTAGACAGATCAGAGACGACTTATCTTCCAAAAGGATGTTCTCCAAGTACTCGAGATATCCTTCCATAGTGAAGAGAAAGCCGCCGGATCCAAGCAAGCGCGCTTGGTCTGTCAAATATGAGCCGACAATCTGATCCCCAGAACTCCCGATCCGGCCACGGATTGCTCGTAGTAAGGTCACGCCACTCGGCGAGACTAGGAGATCCAACGCACATCCAGTCCGAGTCGCCTCTGCCGTGAGAGCTTTTCGAGCTTCCCCTACCGATTCCTTCGCCTCTCCAATTAGGCCTTTTAGTTCGTTCGCTCCGGAGTCGATACTCGCCAGATTCAGGATCATATCCTTGATAGCCAGCATCTCCGGGCGTTGGAGCATTTCCTCCCAGCCTGCCTGAATGATTTGGCGAGCCCATTTCGGGAACAGAAAGCCTGCAAAGACCGACAACGAGGCAGCGATGAGGGCGGCGAACAAACTCTTTTGCGCTTCTGACCAACTGTCGTTCCCCAGGGCCCTCAAAGGTGCGAAAATCACTGCCGCGACGAAAACATGCACGAACACTTCAACGAGCTTCTCTCCCAATGGAGGGCTTTTTCGATGGGCTTCCGGAAGAGACGTCTGCTGCTGGGAATTGGTCGCTGCCATATATGTCAATTCGCCTCCGTCGTCTGGGCAGTGACGGAATCTACGAGCACGAACTTCTGCTGAACCACTCGTTTCAATGCAACGGGTTTATCGACGTCTCCATATTCATCCATCACGAGATCGCCGGTCACACCATGCAAAGTCCCTCCAGATTGAAGCTCTCGGGTGATTGTGTCGCGGTTGGGATACTTCCCGGATGCTTCGATAGCATGGATTATTTCTTCTGCGGCGTCATATCCAAGCGCACTGTAATACGTGGGATTCTCACCGTATGCCCCTTTATAAGCATTTAGGAAAGTTTGAGCGATTCTGTCGTGGCTATCGATGTCGAACGACCCGTAGTAGACGAAGTACACTCCTTCGGCACCCTCTCCAAGCTGCTGAAGATAGTTTTGATTCCCGAAGATCGGAGTCGTAAAGATTGTCTGACGAACGTTTAGTTGTCGTGCCTGTTGGATGATATTGACAAGCTCATCGATCCCGATAGGGATAATCATGTCCGCCTTACTTCTTGCGATTCTCATCAATATCGGCCTGAAGTCGGTCGTGCCCGCTGGAAAGGGAATCGAATCGACTACTGTCCCTCCGAAGGATTCGAACTTCGTTTTGAGAACGGACGCGAGTCCTTGCCCGTACTCATTGCTGATGTAAAGTATCGAAATGTTCCGGCTGCCTAATTGTCTTGCAGCAATCTCCGCCTGCTTTTGTCCTCCGATGCGGTCGGATAACTCAACGCGAAAGAAGAGGTCTTTCTTGTGGTCGAGCGAAGCGGAGGAAGCTCCCGGAGATACAATCGGGATTCCGTATTTGGGCAGCCATGGAAGAAGAGACACTGATTCGCCGCTTGTCAATGGACCAATGATCGCGACTGGATGAATGAAATCAGAGAGTTTGTGAAATGCCTGGATTGCCACGCTCGGATCAGCGGCCGTGTCCTCTACCTTAATGTTAATTTGGTCTCCGGGCGGTCGCATCCTATTGGCTTGATTGACGGCGAGTTGGATGCCGTTCAGCGCGGGCTTCCCAATCGAGGCGTTAGTGCCTGTCGTGGGCAGAAGAACCCCGATCGTCACGCCAGCATGAGAAGGCTGGCGGCCGATCACGAACCATACTAGAAGAACAACTGCTACGCAGAGAGCACCGATTGCAATGCGGGACCGCATACCTAATTCCCCCAATAGTGCAGAACGTGATTATCAGGAGAGGAGTTGGCAGAATAACTCCCTCTGAAACATAACATCGTCTTGCTTCACACCAATCCTTGGCTTGGGCAAGTCACTAGCAGGCACGTGTTGATATCCCCTCAACTCTCAAGAACTCGATGTAGCGGCTCTATGCCGCTCAGTTTGCACTTCCAAGATTTGCAGGAGCAGCTTTGCTGAGGCCCCCATTCGCGATTGTTCTCGGTCGAACCAAGACCTTCGAGATGCCGCTTTCGCTTTGTCTTTTTATCTCGAATAGGCCTGTGGCTTCGACTAATTCGGAGAGCTTCTTAAATCCGTAGTGCCGTGAATCAAAGTCAGGGATATGATTGGCGATTACCGTGCCGACCGCGGCGAGGGGTGCCCAACCTGTTTCATCCGTACACGATTCAGCTGCATCGAGGAGATGGCCCGAGAGATGCGATTTATCCCCGAATACCTGCGCTACCCCTTGAGAGACGGTCAGTGAAACAGCGTCTGGCTTACGAAGTACCTCGGTGTAGATGAACTTGTCGCAAGCTGCAATGAACGATGCGGGGGTTTTGTGCTCGCCGAATCCGAATACGAGTAGTCCCTCTTCCCGGATGCGGCTGGCAAGCCTGGTGAAGTCACTGTCACTCGAAACAATGCAGACGCCATCAAACCTGCGGGAATGCAGCAGGTCCATCGCGTCGATGATGAGTGCACTGTCGCTTGCGTTTTTGTGTACGGTGTTTCTGAATTGCTGAATTGGCTGGATCGAATGAGCTAGCAAAGGTTCGCGCCAAGACGCGAGCAAAGGACTGGTAAAGTCCCCATAGACTCGCTTCACAGTTGCCAGACCAAGCTTCGCAATTTCGGCGAGCAATTCAGGGAGAATCGCCAGTTGCGCATTCTCTGCGTCGATTAACACAGCAAGCCGACGGGTTTCTCTGTCCATAGGGCCGTACCGCCATGGCTGGACTGAACTTCAAGGGGAGAGACAAGTATCGCAGATTTCCCAGAAGTTTGCGTCTGCAAGTTGTTGAAGATAGTTCAGTTGGCGAAATTGTAGCGAATAGAGCCCTGAATTCTCCACAGTTTTCCGTTACTGCGCTGGCGTGGATAGAGGCAAGCGTGCGGCGAATAGGACGGGGAATCTACGCAATCCTTGCGGAGATTATCCTTGAGCGTGCCGTGATTATGCGCTATATTCTCTGCAAATGGTGCGGAGAATAAAGCGCAGCGCCTATATACACGAACGGCCAGAATGGCCGGCCTTTAGTTGGGATTCCGAGCGTATCTCTCCGCGGCTAGTCGAGGTGCGGCACCGGCAGGGGCGCCTGATTGGCCGCATGGAGGGGCTTGGCTTCCAGCTTCGGACTGAAGCCGTATTGGATACCTTAACCGAGGATGTCCTCAAATCGAGCGAGATTGAAGGCGAGAAGCTCGATAGGGACCAGGTGCGTTCTTCGATCGCCCGCCGGCTCGGAATCGACATTGGCGGGTTGACGCCTGCGGATCGCAACGTCGAGGGCGTGGTCGAAATGATGCTAGATGCGACGCAGCACTACGGCCAGCCGCTGACAGCCCAACGCTTGTTCGATTGGCATGCAGCATTGTTTCCCACCGGTCGAAGTGGAATGTCCAGGATCAATGTGGGCGCATGGCGAGACGACAAGAAAGGTCCGATGCAGGTCGTCTCCGGCCCAATCGGGAAGGAGCGGGTTCATTATGAAGCTCCTGTCGCCGCCCGCCTTCGCGGGGAGATGAAGAAGTTCCTTGACTGGTTTGAAAAAGAGAGTTCGACCGACCTCGTGCTCAAAGCGGGCGTGGCGCATTTGTGGTTCGTGACCATCCACCCCTTCGACGATGGCAATGGACGCATTGCACGCGCGATCGCCGACATGGTTCTTGCACGTTCAGAACAAAGCTCGCAACGTTTCTACAGCATGTCGGCCCAGATCCGGCAAGAGCGGAAAACATACTACGAGATCCTTGAAGGGACGCAGAAGGGCGAACTGGATATTACGCGCTGGCTCGAATGGTTTCTGGCCTGTCTTGGGCGCGCCTTCGACCGAGCGGAGACGATTCTGGCCGCTGTGCTCAGCAAAGCCCGTTTCTGGGATCGCTTTGCTGGAACGGAGTTCAACGAGCGGCAACGCAGCATGATCAACAGGCTGCTGAATGGCTTTGAAGGCAAGCTGACCTCTTCAAAATGGGCAAAGCTCGAGAAATGTTCACAAGACACCGCGCTTCGCGACATCGAGGACCTTATCAGGAAGGGCGTGTTGGCGAAGGAATCGGCTGGGGGACGTAGTACGTCCTATTGGCTGGCAAAGATCGGTTAGGGTGTTGAAAAGTTATCTGACTGGTAGCTGCGGTTGACCGTAACTGACAGGAGCGGAGATTGCCGAAGAGGAAAGTAACAAAATATCCCTCAGATGGAGAGAAGTGCACAGATGTTCCAGGCTTCTTGAAAGTGGTTGCCGGGCTGCGCTCTCGTTGGCGCACCCTCGGTTTGCCAGCTCAAAGTGATAAGAAGAGGCCGTTTGGTGAAGAGAAGGCACTTTGGTTCCGAGGGCAAGGTGACTACAAACTCGGTCTTACTCCGAAATACTGGCGTCCGGAGTATGCACGCGCAAACGAAGCCGAAATGAGACTCGAATTCATGAGTGTCGGCTTTCCACTCACCGACGGCGCGGAGGGTGGAGATGAATGGTACTGGTATTTCTTGATGCAGCACTACGGCTGCCCAACAAGATTGCTGGATTGGACCACGAGCCCTTTGGTTGCGCTCTATTTCGCAGTGCGCAGTCCCAGTGAGCGCGATGTTGCCGTATGGGTTATCGACCCTTGGCGATGGAACCGCTCTCACATAAAGGATCTCTACGGCCCCGCTATTCCCGGTTGGAAGGAGGCTAAATCATATTTGCTGAAACTCGAAGATGCATTTGACAGCGAATTGGCGGAGAACGTGACCGAAAAGAAGTGGCCAATAGCAATCGAGCCACCGCATATCGACAGGAGGATCGCAGCTCAAGGCTCAAAATTCCTTATGTTCGGGAGAGCGAAAAACATGCTCGATTCGCCCGCGATAAATAAGGCACGCAAGGAAAAGGGGAAACACGCTATCGTTGACCGAATTATCATTCCACGAGATAGAGTCGAGTCAATGCTGTCAGAACTAAACACGTTGGGTGTAAACCAAAGGTCCCTATTCCCAGACTTGGAGGGCTTGGGACAGTACATCTCCTGGGAATGGAAATTTCCATCAGGTGATGAGGCCCTTAGAGCCTCCATAGGTTCCCCAAGACGAGCGCAGCACCCACGCGCGGCGCTCACTACTCCACGAGCACGAAAACTGGCCACCTCGGCGTCTTCCTCATCCTCCTCGGAGTCCGAACGGTAAACTGACGAGACTTCGGGCTGTTGGGGCCTTTTGTGTGCAAACGGTCGGTCAATTGTTCACAAATTCTCTGAGCAGACGGCGCGACATTCTGGCTTTCTCTTACTAGCCATTTTCAGGTTTGGCTAGTAAGAGTCGAGCTCGATTTTCTTCAGTGCTCAAGCCTGACATCCCATGCCCAATCTTCGGCAATATACCACTGAATCCTTACTAGCCATTTTTACTAGCCACCCGCATATTTTCACTAAAAATAGTGCAGTTTTGGACACATTTGCACAAGTTTGACGAACCCACTCGGACAGGGTGTAGGCGATTGAATTTTATGGATTTATTTTGTTTATCAGGGGGCTATTTGGGAGCTGGCTGGGATTATCAGTTCCGAAGCTGACGTTCTACCACTGAACTACTCCCGCTCAGCTAAGGGCATTCTACTCTGCGTGGTTCGTGGTGTCAGCCCCGCGGAGTTCCCTGGGGCGCGCCAGCCCAAGGACAAATCGCGGGTTGACCATGCTTGGTCGCGGGCCACTGTCGTAGAATGAGGCGGCTTCCGGAATACGCTTTCTTGCCGCAGCAGAATCCGCCGCAGGGGAGAGTCCTTCGGAAAACAATCTGCAGCTTCAGGGATGGACCACGATGAAGAAATCTCTCCGCGTACTGATCGCTCTTCCCATCACCCTGCCGGTTCTCATAGGGAGCCTGTCCGCTATGCCAAGTTCAGCGCAAGAGGTCACCGAGATCGGCGGCCAGAAACTCGTCACACTTCACCGCACGGCAGTCAGCAAAGCCAAGCCTGAATTCACGAGCGTGACGCTCGCGCCGGGGCGCGGCATGGAGCTGATTCAAATCACAGCGAACTTTCCGGGCAAAGGCAGCGTGAATGTTCTCGCTTCGCCGGACCTGGCCACCGCCAAGCAGATGCTCGACGAGAAGGACACGCCGAATGGCGACCTGGGCTATCGGCTCGGCTCGGCCTTTCTTGTGCCGTATCCCAACCGTATTCGCGGCAAGCTCTCGGCCGATGGCAAGACTCTCACGACATCGTGGGCGGGTCACACCATCACATTGCCGGCGAACAACATCGGCAAGAACCCGGACGCAGAACGCCATGCGATGCACGGGCTCATTCTCAAGGCCAAAACCGACGAGGTGAAGGTCAAGGACATCGCCGGCGGGCAGGAAGTCACGGGCGTGATTCATGCCGGCGACTTTGGCGGCCATTGGCTCTCGAGGACCGATCTGGATGTGACCATCTCGCTGACGGCGGATGCCGTGGATGCGAGCATCGTGGCGCACAATGTCGGCGCGGTTTCGGAACCGATAGCGATCGGCTGGCATCCCTACTTTGCGCTGCCCTCGGGCGATCGTACACAGGTGCGTATCCACATTCCGGCATGGGAGATGGCCGAAGTCGACAACTATGACAACGTGTTTCCGACCGGAAAGATCAAGCCGGTCGACGGGACGCAGTACGATCTGCGTGCACTGGGCGGCGTGGCCCTGGGACACAACTTCTACGACGACAACTGGAGC
>Ga0335069_10002881_pt1 | contig 26258 bp, 19 predicted proteins | sample Lox_Sample_11_FD_206714 | JGI IMG/M metagenome (GOLD analysis project Ga0335069, IMG submission 206714) | Soil microbial communities from Loxahatchee National Wildlife Refuge, Florida, United States - Lox_Sample_1.1 | ecosystem: Environmental > Terrestrial > Soil > Wetlands | place: USA...
CTGAAGGCGGGACTCCATACCGCGGCCCGTCGCCATGCCGGCGTTTTCCGAACACCCTTTAACGGGTGGACTCCAAACGCCACGCGAGGGCCGGAACGACAGCCGCCTGTCTAATCAACCCCCGGCTCTTCCTCTTCATCCCCGTAAACCGCCCCCTTGCGGTAAATCCTCCTCGCCCTGGAGTCCTGGAGGGCGTCCTGCATCGCCTCGACCTGCGCCGACAATTCCCGAAGCTGCTGTGGCTGCCACGGCAGCTTTCGCTGGAGGGCCCTCAGCCGCAGGCCCACCAGGGCCGTGCTGCACCCGCAGGCGCGGGCAATCTCTGGCCGCGTAAGATTGTGCCGGAAGCGAAGCAGAAACACCTTGATGGGCGGCGCTCTCCGCGCGCGGTTGTCGGGGTCCAAGGCGTTGAGAAGCTGGAACACCTTGGCCGCGATGCCCAGCGTCTCGGGGCCGGCATTTGTGGATTGCGGCGGTGCGGCGTGGCCGCCTGCGCCGGACGGGACAACCCGGATGCAGAATGAGCCGCTCCTCGGGTCGCCCTCGATGATGGCAGCGAGCGCGCCTGCGCCGGGCGGCCCGGCAGCGGCGCGCACCAGGCTGGTGGGTTGGTTCTGTTGAGGGTCCGCGGAAAGCTCCTGCGCGAGCAAACGCTGGGCGGCGGTCAGTTTCTCCGGAATGTCCTGAAGAAGCTCTAGCAGCAGCTTGGCCTGCGCACTATCTAACACCCGCTTTCGCGGCCTTTCTCGCGGCAATGCGCTATGCCGCCAAGAGCCAACCCACCGCATTGCCCTTACCCCCGGGCGCAACTCCCTGCCGCGCCCGGATCAGCGGCACGTGCAATCCAGGAACCGCCCGGGTGCGACCCCGGAGCGGCGTCACGCGGCAGCCGGCCTGGATTAGCCCGGCTGCCCGCCCCCCTGGCTGCTGGCGGGAGGATGCCCGATCAGGAACGCCAGTACCAGGGGGAAGCTGGTTACACTACGGGGGCATCACTTCGCAACCTTTCGAGGAACCCAAACGTTCGCAATTCTCTCGCCGTTTTCATCGGCCATTCACGGGCTGCAGCCGAATCGGTCCAAGGCAGCCCGCATGACCGTACGCATTAAACCTGCCAGCCCGCAGCATGGGCGTTTAGCGTCCGAATGCCTTGCCCAGTGTCCCATTTTGACGCTTCCGACTCCTGACTTTAGACACCGGACCTTCGCCTTCGCCTTCACCCCTCAAGCTCTGGCATTCAGTGTCTTCTGCTCCGACTATCCTTCGGCCGTACGTGCTTGGCAGCGCTGCTCTGCTTGAAACTATCAAAAGTGGGGACCGACACAGGCATGACTTGGAATTGGCCCATCCGGCCAACTTGGCCATCGAGGAAGCGTGCCCTGCTAGCCCCAAACGGTAGAACCCAAAGAGGGTGTGGAGGTTTGGAGTAGCCCTGGAGTACCTTGTCATTTTCGAAGTCGTGGCTTGGCCCCGACCGCAACTCCTGCAACAGGCGGTTACGCTCACGCTGTTCATTTTCCTTCTGAATCACGCGGTTCACTCCTTCCACGGCCTGTCGCAGGCGACAGCGCCCATATACTGCGAGAACGACCGACGCGATCAGTAGATAATATCCTCCAAGAATGCAGATTCGTGGCCGTCGCGGCGGTAAGGTGGCTGATTGTGTTGCCATGTCCGCTGAGCGCTGTGATAGGTCAGGAATGATACCCGCTCGAGGTCTCGCCCCTTTTTGAACCGGACCCGGCGACGCTCACCGGGGGATTTTCACCCCAACGGATTGGGAGTCGATGGCGTCCGCGGAAGCCACAATTCAGAGCCTTCGGCCTTCTGCCAAGTTCCGATGTCTCGGGTCCACTTCTTGAGCTGCTCAAAGTCTGCAAGGTGCAGCTCGTATTTAAACTCTCTGGCTTTGGCCTTCGCATCGGCCGAAAAAAAGGATGTGGTCGCAAGGAGCCCGCACGAGGCTCGGTCGGTTTCACGTATGGTCCACAGGAACCGCTCTACAATCCCAAGGCCGACCTTGCGTGCAGCCGCCCAGCGCTTGCATTCTACGATGACCAAGAGCTCTCCGATGCTCACCTTAAGCTTGGCGCGAATGTCCCGTCCCTTATCGCGCGTTCGGCCCGTAACTTCGACATCGTGCAAGCCCATCTTCAGCAGGAGCTCGGCCATGTAGTCCTCGAAACGCTCGGGCGGCATTTCATAAAGGAGGGATGGCTTGGCCTGTATCCTTCTGAAGAGCTGGTCGGTTATTTCGAAAACATCCTTGGCGTATGGAGCGCTGGCTCGGGTCTCAGTCAGCTCGTCTGGCGTGGCCTCAGAAAGGTGATAAAGTCTAGTGCGGTCCTCGCTCTCGTCACGTCGTGCCAACTCCTCCAGCTTAGACCGAAAAGGGCGGGACCTCTGAGATGTTTGTCCGCGGGCGATTCGCTTCGCGAATTGGATTACCCCCGTTTCAGACCTTGCCAGTGCCTTGAGCCGCCAGTTCAGCATAGATGGCTCTGAACGATCTTCGAGCAACCTTGTAAAGCACTTGGAACAGATGCCGCTCTTGGTAATGGCTTTTTCTTCCCTGCACATCTCGCAAGGTCCGAAATCATCAAACTGGACGACTGGCTTCACGCCAGTTTCCTCGCAAATTGCTCGTCCAGTATCTCCTGCATCGTGAGAGGGACGATCACGGCGTGGTCGTCTTTGAAGGGCGGGTCATTGTAGATGAGGTCAACGCAGGCGTCGGGAAGCTTGCGTAACTGCTCCAGGCAGTCGCCGCAGTAGATGACGCGGGTGTCCAGCAGCGAGGAGGGCCGTCCGGCGGGTTTGGGAGCGTCTTCCTTCAGCCGTGCCGCGCGAGCTGGGGCGGGCACAGGATACGAGCCGTCTTTCGTTCGCATGCGCGGAGGATAGGGAGCGCCCGGGGCTGGGTCAATCCACCTGTAACAGGCGGGTGCCGCCACGCCGGCGTCTCTCAGGATTTGCTTCGGGGTTGCTCTATTTGGACCGAGTAAACCGGTAAGGTTGCGTGGCTTTTTAAATGGCGACCAGGTCACCGAGCATGGACCAGGCGACGCGCTCCTCAACATTCCTTACAGTTCCTGCAGGCTCTTCTGGGGCTCCGCCGCTAAATCGCGCGGCTCGAGAACCTCCCTGCGCGGCGTGGGGATCCATTGCGGCCAGAAGCAACCCGCTGCGGATATGCTCAGTGGTATGGAGTCCCGGCTTTAGCCGGTCGGGCGTCCGTTCTTTCGAAGAGGTTAAATATTCCCAAAGTTATCGTGTTTGGGTGGGGTTCACCGGCTGAAGCCGGGACTCCATACCTGGGCGAGGGCGGATGTTGGATGGGCTAGCCGAGGGCAGCTTCGTCATCCGGCGGAAGGCTCCGGCGGAACCCTCGTCATCTTCAGCCGGTCATCGCCGGTGTACAGGAACGTCATGGCCTGATCGTCAAACACCAGATGGGCCTCCAGATATTCAGCGGCCTCCGGATTCGCCTTCCGCATCGCCTCCACCGTCGAGAGGATCTCCCGCTTGATGCGGTTGAAGGTCTCCGGTTCCGCAATGAAATCTTTCATAACTCTGTTGGCTTTGAGCTTGTTGATGCGCCCTCCGGCTGGCCGGGCCAAAAGGTGCAGTGCCGGCCTCGCGCTGCGACGGGCGCGAAACAGACTCACGAAAACTGAACCAGCATGATGCAGGCTAGAACTTTACGTGCGCCCAGCCGCCTGAAGGCGGGACTCCAAACCTATGTTGCGAGATCGCGTGGCATGGAGTCCCGGCTTTAGCCGGTCGGGCGTTCACCTTCTCGGGCGATTCGGCAGCTTTGGCACCCAACGCCTTTGCGTGGGTTTCCCCGGCTAAAGCCGGGACTCCATACCTAAATCCCGGCTTCATCCCATTTTTTGCCGTAGTCGCGGATGGGGTATTCCTTCCACACGCACTCGGCTTCCGCACGGCCGAGCAGTTCGAGATATTCCACGGCGCTACTCCACGGCCATTCTGCCCACCGCCGCACGTAACCATGATGCACCGGGTTGTTGTGAACGTAATTGACGGTGGCGAACAAGTGCCGCTCGGAGCGCATAAACCGCTCAGTGACGCGGTGAAAAACCTGGCGGCCGCGCGTGTTTTCCTGGCCGTTCCAGGCGTGACTGGTTCGTCCGTGAAGCCGTCCCAACTCGTACAGCAACTTGAGGATGTTCGGCGCCTCGACCAGCGCGTGATAGTGATTGGGCAACACGCACCAGGCGACAGTCCGGGCGGCATGCTGCTGGAACACGTCCAGCAAGGAGGCGGAGAAACCGTCCATGCGTTCCGGGGAAAACCCGATGTGGTGAGCGTGCTCGTAGCAAGCGGCGGAAACGAGGAAATGGAGGTGGCCGTAATTGGGCCGGTGCGGCGGAGAATGCCAAGGCCGGTCGTTATTCTTGCGCCACGCGAGGACTTCCTCGCGCTGCTTGGGCGTCAATTGCCGCCAGATGTAACGCGGCGCGGACATGGTTAGAGGTACGGAGTCCCGGCTTTAGCCGGTCGGGCGTCCGTTTTTTCGAGCGCATAGAGCATTTCCAACGTCATCAGGTTTGGCTGCGGCTCACCGGCTCAAGCCGGGACTCCATACCTGGGCGAGGATGGAGGTTGGATAGTGGGGTCCGAAGGTTGGAGTCTAGAGTCTGGTGTCTTGAGTCCAAAGTCCTTGCGGTTATTCACTTGCCCTGCCTCTTGACGCGTTAAGGGATGGCGTCTTCCTTCACGTGGAAGCCGATTTGAGGTTTGGGCGGCTGCGGAGGCGGTTCCAGCGGGGGCCGGAGCTTCTGGAGGATTTCTCGCAGCGTCACGTCATGAACCAGCAGTGTTTTATCTATTTCCGCCAGGCGTCTGAGAATGGCCGCATTGGCAGCAATATCCTCGCGCGATTTGACAAAAGCGCGGATGACATACACGCTCATGGCGACGGCCCGGGGGCTGTTGAGGATATTGGCGGCCATGAGCGCGCCGTGCTCGGTAAAGGCGTGTACGGACCGGGAAAACCTGAGTTTCTGCAAGGATATCACACTTTGTGATATCCCCAGGATTTCCTCGCGCGTCAGCTCAAAGACGAAATCCTCCGGGAAGCGGTGCTGATTCCGCTTCAGCGCCTGGTTAAGTGCGCGAGTCTCGACCCCGTAGATCTTTGCGAGGTCCGTATCGAGGATGACACGGACGCTGCGGAGCGAACGAATCAGGGGCGCGATGTCCGGGGCGGCCATCAATTGGGTTTGGCTGGTCATAGAACCATGAAACGACCGGTTCAATGGCAGAGGCGGCTCATTTTAGCCACTCAATTCTGATTCGCTTTCTCCCGGCCTTAACCCAGCATGGCTTGGGCTAAGCTTGGTCAGGACAGGAGGTTACGCCAAAGGGCGTCCAAAACCTACTTCCGGTGTGTCTCCGGTGTGTCCCCGGCGTGTCTCGGGCGTGTCTCGGGTGTGTCTCCCGTGCGGGCATGGAAACTGCCGGGTTTTGCAGCTCTTACGGCCCGCATCCGGTGCGTGTGGTTTGTGGCTCCCGCAGGAGCTGCCGATGGCCGTAACCCCGAGGACGAGCGGACCGTTCCCGCGGCTTTAGTGTGCGGGGGCCGCTTTGGGGATGAGGGCTTTGTAGCCGGCCAGCTTACGCTCGAAGTCGGTGCTGCCTTCCTCCAGGTATTGGATCTTCTCGCGCCGGGCGATGCGTTCAAACTCGGCCACCACCTGCGCGTAGCTGTTCCCCACAAATGCCGGCCCGCGCGCGCACTGCACATACAGGATGGGCAACTCGGCGCGCTCGACACGCCGCAGCAACTCGTCGTCGCCGCCGGCGAGCGCCCGGGCCTGGGCGAAAATGGCTGTGGCCTGGTTCACGAAAGTGCTGGACAGGAATGGCGCGTCCATCGGGTAGCGGATGCCGCCCGGGGGCGCCGCGAAGTCCTTCGCGTGTTCTGTCCGCAGCCGCTGCAGCAGGGCTTCATATTCCTCCAGGGCCGGCGCCGCCTGGCCATAGTGGCCTTCGATGAAGTCGCGCGTCAGGGCCTTTTCATCCCACGCCGGGTTCCATAGCAGCTTGGCGCTGACCCAGCTCTTGAGTTGATCGCGCTCGGCCGGTCCCTGGTAGCCGCCTTGCAGCATCACACCCTCGGCGTGGTTTTTGATCCAGAAGCGGATATTGGCGGCCATGACGTCCAGGTTCGGCATGGGCGCCAGGTAGTGGCTGAAGTTGACGTTGTAGTCCCAGATGTAGATGCGGTTGTGGACGGCGCTCCAGGCGCCGACGAGGCTGGCCGCCTCGCACTGCGCGGCGGGCGTGAACGGCAGGTTCCACGCCCCCACGGCATCGTTGCAGAGGCGGATGGCGACATTCCGCCGCGGGCGCGCGGTCTTGGGCACGCGGATCGTGTCGAGATAGGCCAGCGTGTCCATGACGACCTCCGGGTGTTCTTGCTCGATAGCGGCCGCGACCTGGTTGACGAGGAACAACTGGTTGGCCATCTCCGAGCCTTCCGCGTCGCGCAGCTTCCGGCACCGTTCACAGAGGCACATGACCTGGACGTCATTCTTCGATACGCTGACGATCTCGGTGTGGGGATTGTCGCGGAGCACCTGGCGCACGTAATCAATGGCTATCCCGGCCACATCGGGGTGCGTCGGGCAGAGCTGGGCCGTGGTGCGCGTGCCGTCGGCTTGCTGGGCGAAGTAGTCCGGGTGCTCCTTGAAGTACTTCTCCGGCGGCACAATCTGGGCGGCCGTATGGACGAACATGTTGGCGTAGTCCATGTGACCGCCCTGCTCCTCCGGGACCGCTGCATTGGGCGCGTTGGCGCGGTTGCGCAAGGACCAGAGTGGATCGAAGGCGCAGGCGTAGAAGGGGTCGCGCAGCTTGAGTTGCGGAACGTGCCTCCGCGCGACCGGGGCGATCACCAGCGTGTTGGTATGCGGCAGGCGGATGGAATCATTGGCATAGAAGCGGCAGCCGAGGTCTTCCTCCAGCAAGGCAAACACGGCGTTCATGACCCCGCGCGTCTTGCCAGCCGAGAGGATGATCGCCCCGCGGCTGATGGAGATGGCGTAGCCCTCGTCTCCCAGCGTGTTATCAGTGTGAATGACGATCCGGCCATGGCCGCCCTTGCCGGAATTGACCGGCACCGCCGCCCCGGTCATCTCCTTGATCCAGTGCTGGAGTTCCGCCCCGGCGCTTGTCTCCTGCGGCGTCGGGTGTTCGGGCAACTGGATGGCGCCCCGGGCTTTGCCGGCCTTCACCACGGTGATCTTTCCGGCGGGCTTGCCGGGCGGCTTGAGCGCGTTCACCCATTCGGCCTGAGCGCCAGCGCACAACAGACTGGCAGCAACCCCAAGGCAGAAGAGAGCGGTGTTCCGCATAGCGCGCTGCTGGACGTTCTGGATTCCCGGGAAGCATAGCCAAAGGTGGCGCAGCGCGAACAGGTTGCCCTCGCCATCCGCAACGTGGAGCGCGAGGTTGCGGCAGTCCTTGGCCCGGGGAGGCTGCGCCTCCGGCAGTATCCGGGATGCTTTCCACATGCGAATGGACGCGACAGTAACGGTCGGTCAGTAGTTTGGCCAGCCCGGACCAAACAGCACTCGGAAGAAGCATGCAACTGATTACTGTCCCTGTTTTGGTAGGGACGCCTCGCCGAGGCGTCCGCGTGCGACCGAAACGGACGCCTCGGCGAGGCGTCCCTACCAAAACAGGGACAGCGCAGGAGAATCGGCTTTCCAGGGAAGGGGCGAAGCATTAATCCTCAAGCCATGCGACTCACCTGCCGATCACTCCTCTGTCTCTTCACGCTTGCGCTAATCCTGGCCGGCGTCCCGCTGGGGGCCGCACCCAGGCAACTAACTTACGTTGACCTCGTGTCACGCCTCACAGACTTGTCTTGCCTCGCGACGCTCCCCGCCGCAGGCGACCAGTGCGCCCAATGGTCCAGCTACGATCGCCATAGCCGCTACGACGAGGCCACGGGCAAATACATTGATTGGGATGCCAACGGTGACGGGGACGGCATCATCCGGAAGGAGGGCAACCTGCTGGTGCTGGCCGAAATGCAAGGCCCGGGCTGCCTTTGGCGCATTTGGTCCGCAGCGCCTAAGGACGGGCACGTGCGCATCTACCTTGACGGGGCGAGCGCGCCCGCCGTGGATTTGCCATTCGTGGGCTACTTCAACGGCAAGAATGCGCCCTTCACCCGCTCGGCGCTCGTCCACACGGTGTCCAAGGGCTGGAACAATTACACCCCTATCCCGTACCAGAAGTCGTGCAAGATCGTCGCCGAGCCCGGTTGGGGGTTGTATTACCACTTCGACTACGAGACCTTCCCGCCAGGCACGGAGGTTCCCACGTTCAAACGCGACCTGACCGCCGCCGAATCTGACGCTCTCGACCAGGCGAACCGTATCCTGAGGCGGTGCGATTTCGCCGATGACTGCCGGCGCGCGGGGGAAACGCTCCATACGAAGTCGGTCACCGTCGCCGCAGGTAAGACGGCGCTCGTGCAGCGGCTGGGTGGGGCGTCGGCCATCACCGGGCTGCGGGTGAAACTGGATCTGCCTGCAGCGCCGGCCGACCGCGATGTGCTGCGCGAGTTGGCCCTCCAGATCAAATGGGACGGCGAGAAGGAGCCCTCGGTCTGGTCCCCACTGGGTGACTTCTTCGGCACGGCGGGCGCGAACAACTACCGCTCACTGCCGCTGGGGCATACGGGCGACGGCTGGTGGTATTGCAACTGGTACATGCCTTTCGCCAAGGAGGCGCAGGTGGAGCTGGTCAATGACGGCCAGGAGCCGCGCACTGTCGCCGTCGAAGTCACGAGCGCGCCGTTATCCGCAGCCCCCGAAACGCTGTCGCGCTTCCACGCGAAGTGGCACCGGGACGCCTTCCTGCCGCAGGAGAAGGAGCGCTGGATTGATTGGCCCATGCTGAAGACAGAGGGCGCAGGCCGGTTCGTGGGCGTAATGCTCCACGTCTGGAACCCACGCGGGGGCTGGTGGGGCGAAGGCGATGAGAAGTTCTATGTGGACGGGGAAAAGTTCCCTTCTACATTCGGCACGGGCTCGGAGGACTACTTTGGCTACGCTTGGTGCTGCCCGCAGTTGTTCCAGCACGCCTTCCACAACCAGACTTACAACGACGGCAACAACCGCGGCCACGTCTCGGTCAACCGCTGGCACATCACGGACAATGTGCCCTTCCACAAGTCTTTCGAGGGCTGCATCGAGAAGTATTACCCCAACTCGCGCCCGACGCTCTATGCGGCCACGGCCTACTGGTATCTCGCCCCCGGCGGCAAAGACCCGTATCGCCCGGTGCCGCTGAGCGAGCGTGTCGGCTACTGGACCCCGGTGCAGACCTTCAAGGTCAAAGGCGCCATCGAGGGAGAGAAGCTGAAAGTGCTCAGCACGACGGGCGGCAGCACCCAGGAGCAGGACATGACGGGCTTCGCCGGCCAATGGAGCAATGACGCGCACCTTTGGTGGACCGGCGCCAAGCCCGGCGACAAATTGGAGCTGGCGCTGCCCGTGGGCAAGGCCGGCACATACAAACTGGGCGCGCAAATGACTAAAGCGCCCGACTACGGCATCGTGCAACTGTACTTGGACGGGCAGCAGCTCGGCGATCCCATTGACCTGTACCATTCGTCGGTGGCGCCGACCGGCCTGCAGCCGCTTGGCCGGCACGACCTGACCGCCGGCGAGCACAAGCTGGCCATCGTCATCACCGGCGCGAACGAGCGGGCGATCAAGGCCTACATGTTCGCGCTGGATTACGTGCAACTGACCCGCGCGCGGTAGGCGAGCACGGAGCGCGCCCGTCCTCGGGCGCAGCAGCGTCCAATACTGGCTGGGCGCCGGTCCACTCGGGCGTTGCTGTGACCGATGACCGGCGCGCTCCGTGCTGCGCCCGCAATACAGGGTTGACATTTTACGAAAGAGAAATATATCCTGCCGCCACATCTGGTTCATGGCCGCCGCAACCAAAACGATTTCAGCCCGGCCCGCCCGGACGGCAAGGCGCTTTAAGATCAAGCGCGACACCGTCGCCCTCCAGCAGGCGGACCTGCTCCTGCGCGTACGCGCCGGCGACGGCACCTCGCGCGTCGAGCTGGCGCGGACCATGAACCTGGCGCCCTCCACGGTGGGCATCTATGTAGATCACCTGGTGACCGAAGGCTTCCTCACTGAGGGCAAGGGCCCCACCCGGGAGCTGGGCCGGCCGCCGACGCTGCTCGCGCTCAATCCCCAGGGGGGCCGGTTCATCGGCGTGGACTTCGAAGCGCGCAACATCATGGCCATCGCCGTGGATTTCTCGCAACGCCCGCTCAAGCGCTTCCACGACACCATCGGCGCCGCCGAGCCGGTGGAGAGCATCGTGCGCAAAATCGAGCACGCCATCCAAACCGTCAGCGCGGGCGATGACCGCCAGCTCCTGGCCATCGGCGTCGGCGTGCCCGGCGTCATTGACCCGGAGAAAGGCGTGGCCCTCAGCTATAAGCACATTAAAGGCTGGGAGAATGTGCCGCTCATGCACCGGCTGTCGCACCGGTTCGGTGTGCCGGTCTTCGTCGAGAACACCGTACGCACGATGGCGCTGGCGGAGCTGTGGTTCGGTCAGGGCCGCGGCCTGCGCAACTTCATCTGCCTGGGCATGCGCAGCGGCCTGGGCGCCGGCATCATTATTGACGGGCAGATCTATCGCGGAGCCGATAACCGCGCCGGAGAGATCGGTGACTGGCCGTGCGAGGCGACTAACAATCACGGCGCCAGCAAGCGGGGCTCGCGTCCGGCCTTTACCCGGCTGGAGGACATCGCTTCTCTGCACACGTTACGTGACCGGCTGGGAGCTCCGGGGCAGGCCGAGGCGCCCCTGGAGGCGCTGCTGCGCGCCGCGGCCGAGGGAGACAAGGTCGTGCTCGGCTTTCTGGACCGGGTGGCGCACGCCTTCGGCCTGGTGCTCAACCAGTTGAACTGCGCTTTCAATCCCGAGAAGATCATCCTCGCCGGCGCGCTCGCCGGCTTTGGCGAACACCTGCGGCTGCCGCTGGAACGGAACCTCACCGCGTTCGCTCCGCCCAGCGGCGCCCCCGCCATCGTGAGCTCCGAACTGGGCGCTTTCAACGGCGCCATCGGGGCCGCCGCCCTGGCCGTGCACCAGTGGAAGCCCGTGCCGCCCTGAATCCGGTATCGCCCTATGCATTTCAGGCAAGCTGGTAGGGACGCCTCGCCGAGGCGTCCGGGTTGCGGCAGACGCGGGGGCGGACGCCTCGGCGAGGCGTCCCTACCAGGCAGCCTCAAGCGCACAGCCTTAAACCCGTATCTCTTCAAATTCATCCCAACATTCACACCTGTTTAATATGAAACTCTTCATCGATACAGCCGACGTAGCCCAGGTCCGCGAAGCCTGGAGCTGGGGCATCATTGACGGCGTCACCACCAACCCTTCCCACGTGCACAAGTCCGGCCGCAAGCCGAGCGAGGTCTATCGCGAGATCTGCGACATCGTGAACGGCCCCATCAGCCTCGAAACCATTGCGCTGGATGCCGACGGCATCTTCCGCGAAGGCGTGGAGTTGGCCAAAATCCACAAGAACGTGGTCATCAAAGTGCCCATCATCAAGGAAGGCCTCAAGGCGGTGAAGCGGCTGTCCGCCGAAGGCTACAAGACCAACGTGACCGTGACCTTCTCGCCGTTGCAGGCCCTGCTGGCCGCCAAGGTCGGCGCGACCTATATCAGCCCTTTCGTGGGCCGCCTCGATGCGGTTGGCCACGACGGCATGGACCTCGTGCGGCAGATCAAGACGATCTACACCAATTACGGGTTCAAGACGCAGATCATCGCCGCGGCCGCCCGGCATCCGCTGCACGTATTGCAGGCGGCCCTGGCCGGGGCCGACATCATGACCATGAGCTTCGACATCCTCCAGCAGCTCTATCAGCACCCGCTGACCGACGTCGTGCTGGATCAGTTCCTCAAGGACTGGGCGAAGATTCCTGTGAAGTAGGCGCGGCCCAATGAAGACATATCCGCTTTACCTCAACGGCGAGTTCGTAGCAAGCGAACCGGCCTGGGACGTCATCAATCCCGCCACGGGCGAGCCTTTTGCGCGCATTTCGACGGTTGACCGGCGGCGCGTGGCGCAGGCGCTGGCCGACGCGCAGGCGGCGTTCCCCGGCTGGCGGCAGCTTACGGCCAAAGCCCGGGGCGAATACCTGCGGCGCATCGCCTCCGAAGTCGAGCGGCGCCGCGACGAGATCGCCCGGCTCATCAGCAGCGAGAACGGCAAACCGCTGGCCCAGAGCCTGGGCGAGGTCGGCATGACCGTGGACCACCTGACGTGGTTCGCCGAGGAAGGGCGCCGGGCCTATGGGCGCATCATCCCGCCGCAGGCCGCGGGCAAACGCAATATCGTGCTGAAGACGCCCATCGGCGTCGTCGGCGCCATCAGCCCGTGGAACTTCCCGCTGGTGCTGGCGGTGCGCAAGCTGGCCCCGGCCCTGGCGGCGGGGTGCCCCGTTGTGCTCAAGCCGGCGCGGCAGACCCCCCTGAGCTGCATTGCCTTCGCCGAGTGCTGCCAGGCCGCGCAGTTGCCCAAGGGCGTGCTGCAGGTTGTCTGCGGCCAATCCAACGAGATCGGACAGGAATTCCTAAGCAACCCGCTCTGCCGCAAGGTCACCTTCACCGGCTCCACGGAAGTCGGCAGGACCTTGATCCGGGGCGCCGCGGACACCGTGAAGCCGCTGTCGCTGGAACTGGGTGGCAACGCGCCATTACTGGTGTTCGAGGACGCGGACCTCAAGGTCGCGGTGGAAGGCGCCATGCTGGCCAAAATGCGCAACACGGGTCAGTCGTGCATCGCCAGCAACCGCCTCCTGGTGCACCGCGCCGTTTACAACAAGTTCCTGGATGCGTTTGTGGCGCAGGTAAAGGCCCTCAAGGTCGGCGAGTTCTCCGAGCCCGGAGTCGAAATCGGTCCGATGATTGACGAGACCGCCTTCAAGCATGCCCAGGCTTTGGTGCAGAACGCCGTCAAAGCCGGCGCGAAAATCCTCTGCGGGGGCAAGCAAGTGCCGCGCAAAGGCTACTTCCTGGAGCCCACGGTGCTGGCCAATGTGCCCGCGAACGTACGCTGCCTGCACGAGGAAATCTTCGCGCCCGTCGCGCCGGTAACGCCCTTCGACAGCGAGGAGGAAGCCGTCCGTCTGGCGAACGATACCCCCTTTGGCTTAAGCGCCTATGCCTTCACCCGCGATGTAGGCCGCGTCTTCCGTCTGGCCGAGAACCTGGAGGCCGGGATGATCGGCATCAACGATGGCCTGCCCACCACCAGCAACGCGCCGTTTGGCGGCGTGAAGCAAAGCGGCTGGGGCCGCGAACTCGGCAGCGAAGGCCTGGATGCCTTCCTGGAGACCAAGCACATCTCCATAGTCGTCGGCTGACCCACGAGCCGGAGGGTAGGGACGCCTCGCCGAGGCGTCCGCTGTCGGCGCAGGACGGACGCCTCGGCGAGGCGTCCCTACCCGCCAGCCCTCCGCCCCAGCGGCTCCCGGCCAGCCGCCCTTAGCCAGCGCACACCTCCAGCCAATACCGCCGCGACCTGTGAGGAATCCCTCATAAACCCCTCCTAAACCCGTCCTAAGCCCCTCGTATACCCCTCGTATACCCCTCGTATACCCCTCGTATTTTAAATACGAGGGGCATACGAGGGGCATACGAGGGGTATACGAGGGGTTTAGGACGGGCTTAGTGGTAAGTAGCGTTGCGATAGCTATTTAGGACGACGCGCATGGCTGGCTGGTGTCCTGCACCGTCGGAGCGGGATAGGCGGCCCGCCGGGGTTGGTGCCGCTCCGCTGGAGCTTGGCCCGGCGTTGGGGGGTGCTGCTTGCTACAGACATGTCGCTCCTGCCGGAGCTGGGCCTGCGCGCGGTCAGGATGCCAGACCTGGTGATGCCCTCGACTCAGGCACAGGAGCGCCTTATTCTCAACCGGCTTATGCGCAATATCGTGTTCCAGGGTCTCGTCGAGGCTGCCCGCAGCGGAGAGCCGGTTACGCTAGGCATTATCACGGGGGTGAAGGGCTCCAGCCCGCAGAAGTTGGGCGCCAAAGCTCTTTTCTATGCCGACGGACGCATCAAAGGCACACTGGGCGGCGGGTGCCTGGAGGCGGAGATCCAGCAGCGAGCGGTGCAAGCTTTGCGCACGGGGAAGGCCGCCTCCTTTGACCTGCTCCTGGACCACGACTTCGGCTGGGACGACGGCCTGATGTGCGGGGGTAAGGTGTGCGGCGTCATCCTCCCGGACGCGCAGGCGGCGGGGGATGCGTTTTGGGCGGAGTTGGACGAGCGCAAGGAAACGATCGTCTGGGGGGTGAAGGGGGACTACTCCGTGGCCAAGGCGCCGGGCGGTGGATCGCCTTCACGTAGCGGCGTCTCGGCAGAGCGCCGCATGCTGGAGGAAGCTCAGTCAGCGGCGCTCTGCCGAGACGCCGCCACGTCGGATTGGCTTTACCAGGAGACGGTGATTGCTCCCTGCGCGCTGTGGATCGCCGGAGCGGGCCACGTGGCGCAGGCGGTGGCTCCGCTGGCGTTGCAATTGGATTTCAGTGTGAGCGTCTTCGATGATCGCCCGGCCCTGGTCAGCCACCAGTTCTTCCCGGGGGAGGTCGCCCTGCACGCGGAGGTTTGGGAGAAGCTGCTGGCGCTGCCTTTGCCGCCGGTGCCGACCTTCGGGCTCATTGTCACCCGCGGGCACCGGCACGATGGGCTGGTGTTAAGGGAGTGGATTCATCGGCCGTTTGTCTTTTTAGGTATGATCGGCAGCGCGCGCAAGGCCCGCATTATGTTCGAGCATTTCGCGGAGGAGAAGCTGGCCACGCCCGAGGAGCTGCAGCGCGTGGCCTGCCCCGTGGGCGTGAAGATTCGTTCGCAGACCCCGCCGGAAATCGCCGTGAGCATCATGGCCCAGTTTATTGATAAGCGGGCGGAGCTGGTTTACGAGCGGGCGGGCTCTTCCCATGAGAAGGGGGAACATCCAACATCCAACATCCAACATCCAACATCCAATGGCTGACGCCGTGGCGCTCATTGGTTGTTGGATGTTGGTTGTGGGATGTTGGATATGTTCGTGTCCGGCGGGAAGTCTCAGAGGACACCTGACCCGAATCGTTCACCCTGGCAGGGGCGCCTCGCCAAGGCGTCGATCGTGTGGCGGCGGCGGACGCCTCGGCGAGGCGTCCCTACCCTGCGTTCAGTCGTTGGGCACCCAGCCTTTGCCGGGAATGTACTCGCGGCTGCCGGAGGACGTCTTGCACCCGGTCCCTACGGCTATGATCAGGCCCGCAAGCAACAGAAGCAGACAAAGCTTTGACATGCCGCCATTTTAATCCAGATTGCCAGCGGAGCAAGCACGAGAAGGCTCAGGCAACAACAGCGCATCGAATGCCAGAGAAGGGCAAATACCTGAAAGGCCAACTGCTTTTGGACAGCGGCCAACTGCGCGGCTCGTTCTTTCAGCGCACGGTGGTGCTCATTTGCCAGCATGACGCCGAGGGCGCGTTCGGGCTGGTGCTGAACCGGCAAACCGGCAATAAGGTCGGGGAGGTGATTGTGGCCGATTTGCCGGACCTGCTCAAAGACTACCCGCTTTTCCTCGGAGGGCCGGTGCAGCCCTCGGCGCTGAGCTACCTGCACTCGGATGCGTTCCTGGCGGACGCCAACGTGATGGCCAACCTGAGCCTGGGGCATTCGCTGGATGACCTGGTGGAGCTGGGGGAGTCGTTCGCGCCGACGCGCAAGGTGAAGCTCTTTGCCGGTTATGCGGGTTGGAGCCCCGGCCAGCTTGAAGACGAGATGAAGCGCAAGGCGTGGCTGACGCACCCGGCGTCGCTGGAACTGGTGTTCGACACCGATCCCGAGCAAATGTGGCAGAGCATCCTGCGCCGCAAGGGCTGGAAATACCGTCTGCTGGCGCAAACGCCGGAAGACCTGTCGTCGAATTAGAATGGCGCCGGCTTGCGCTTGGCCGAGCGGCCCTTGCGATAGCTTACCGTCTCAGCCCGCCTTTGCCCGGCCGGGAGCGTGTCGTCCACCGCCCGCTTGAGCTCACGTATCTGGTCGCGCAGCAGGGCAGCCTTTTCGAACTCCAGATTGTTGGCCGCGGCCAGCATCTCCTGCTCCAGCTCCTGGATGGTCTCGTTCAGGTCAAGATCCACGCCTGACTCGTTCAGGAACGCGTACGCCTTTTGGGAGGTGGCGCGGTGCAAGGACAGGCTCTCTTCGACCGCCCGGCTGACGCTGCGCGGAGTGATGTTGTGCTCCGCGTTGTAGGCGAGTTGCTTCGTGCGGCGGTAGTCCGAGACGGCCAGGAAGTTCTGGATGCTCTGCGTTCTGACGTCGGCGTAGAGGATGACCTCGCCATGGAGGTGGCGCGCGGCCCGGCCTGCCGTCTGGATGAGGCTCGTCGCGCTGCGCAGGTAGCCTTCCTTGTCGGCGTCGAGGATCGCCACGAGCGAGACCTCCGGCAGGTCCAGGCCTTCGCGCAGCAGGTTGATTCCGACCAGCACGTCGAACTCGCCCTTGCGCAGGGAGCGCAGGATTTCCACCCGCTCAATGGCGTCTATTTCACTGTGGAGGTATTGGACATTAATGCCTATCTCGCGCAGGTAATCCGTCAGTTCCTCCGCCGTGCGCTTGGTGAGAGTGGTCACCAGGATCCGCTCCTTGGCGTCGGCGCGTTTGCGGCACTCGTTGATGAGGTCGTCTATCTGCCCCGTAAGCGGCTTGAGCGTGACCTTGGGGTCCACCAGCCCCGTGGGCCGGACGATTTGCTCGACCACGCGGCCCTTCGACCATTCCAGCTCGCGAGGACCTGGCGTGGCGCTCACGTAGATGGTTTGGTTCTGCAGCCCCTGGAACTCCTCGAAGGCCAGGGGCCGGTTATCGAGCGCGCTCGGCAGGCGGAAGCCGTATTCCACGAGGACGGTTTTGCGCGACCGGTCGCCGGCATACATGCCGCCGATTTGCGGGATCGTGGCGTGCGACTCGTCCACCACTAGCAGGAAGTCTTTCGGGAAGAAGTCGAAGAGCGTGCAGGGGCGCGAGCCGGGCGGGCGGCTGGCGAGATGACGCGAGTAGTTCTCGATGCCGGAGCAGAAGCCCATTTCCTCCATCATCTCCAGGTCGTACTCGGTGCGCATCTTGATGCGCTGGGCTTCGAGCAGCTTGCCGTGCTTCTCAAACCAGGCGATGCGATCGCCCAGCTCCTCCCGTATGGCCAGCAGCGCGGGCCGCAGCTTCTCGTAGGGCGTGACGAACTGCTTGGCGGGATAAACGGTGACGGCGGGCAACGGCGCTAGCTTATGGCCGGTGAGCGGCTCGAACTGGGTGATGCGTTCGACCTGGTCGCCGAAGAACTCGACGCGCAGAGCGTCCTCGCGCCCCGCCGGGCATAGCTCGACGGTGTCGCCGCGCACGCGGAACTGCCCGCGGGTGAACTCGACGTCATTGCGGGTGTATTGCAGGTCAACCAGTCGGTGCAGGAAGTGGTCGCGCGCCATCGGCTCTCCGGCGCGGACGGTGACCACCATGGCCTCGTAGTCCTCCTTGCTGCCGATGCCGTAGATGCACGACACGCTGGCCACGACGATGACATCGCGGCGCGAGAACAGGGAACTCATGGTGGAGAGGCGCAGCCGCTCGATCTCCTCGTTTACGCTGGAGTCCTTCTCGATGAAGGTATCCGTGCGCGGGATGTAGGCCTCCGGCTGGTAGTAGTCGAAATAGCTGACGAAGTATTCGACGGCGTTGTTGGGGAAGAAGCCTTTGAACTCCGCGTAAAGCTGGGCGGCGAGGGTCTTGTTGTGGGAGATCACCAAGGTCGGCTTGTCCACGTTGCGGATGACATTGGCGATGGTGAAGGTCTTGCCCGAGCCCGTAACGCCGAGGAGGGTCTGGTGGCGCACCCCGGCCTGCAGGCCCTCGGTCAGCCGGGCAATCGCGTCGGGCTGATCTCCGGCGGGCTGATAGGGTGAGACGAGTTCGAACATAGGCGACGCCTGGTCAGCAGGAATATGGATTGTGCAGCCGTAGGCCGCAACAAGGACCACATGGGCACGGACACAATGCGCTTGTCCGCCAGGCCCCGGATGAGGAAGGAGTTTTGCGGCACTCCAGGCTTGCTCCCGTCTCGCGCATCCCATCTCCGAAGCCGCGGTGCGCCCATGCCGAGACTCGACCTGGTGCGGCTTGCCAGTACAATTGCATTATGACTGAGGTTTTCCGATGCTGGATAGATAGCAGGCTGTTAGCCAAAGCCAGGTTGGTTGCCGAGGAACTCGGCACGACGCCGGGCGAGGTGGTTCGGCTTATGTTTTCTCAAATGGTCGAACAGCGAGCTATCCCTTTCCCGCCCCCGGCGGATAGCCCTGAGGAAGAGGTATTGTCTCCGGCCAAACGCCGGGCGGCGATCTGGGACAAATTATGATCCGCAAAGCAGTGCAGACCTGGTTCGTGGACTTTGGGATAGTGCCTCTCGGAACATAATTGGGGGAACTCGACGGCTGGCGGTCCTCGTCCGGGCCTTTCAAGCCCGCCCGGCCACGTCATACCTCTTTTCCTCCTTTCCCGCCTTCCCTCAGCCTCGCTAAGCTGGCCCAATGCGTATTTTATCCGGCATCCAGCCCTCGGGGGCGCTGCATCTCGGCAACTACTTCGGGATGATGAGGCCCTCGATCGAACTTCAGGAGAAGGGCGAGGCATTCTATTTCATCGCCAATTACCATTCCATGACGTCGCTCTTTGACGCGGCGGAGCGGCGCCAGAACACACTGGACGTGGCGCTGGATTTCCTGGCCTGCGGGCTCGATCCCAAACGCACGGTGTTCTTCCGCCAGTCCGACGTGCCGGAGGTGACCGAGCTGACCTGGCTGCTGAGTACGGTCACGCCAATGGGGTTGCTGGAACGCTGCACCAGCTACAAAGACAAGATCGCCAAAGGGATCTCCGCCTATCACGGCCTGTTCGCCTACCCGGTGCTTATGGCGGCCGACATCCTGATCTACGACTCGAACGTCGTGCCCGTGGGGCAGGACCAGAAACAACATGTCGAGATCACCCGGGACATCGCCGTTAAGTTCAACGAGCAATACGGGCAGACGTTCGTCATACCTGAGGCGGCAATCCGCGCCGACACGGCCAAGGTGCCGGGGCTTGACGGGGAGAAGATGAGCAAGAGCTACGGGAACACCATCGAGATCTTCGGGGAGGAGAAGGCGCTGCGGAAGAAGATCATGGGCATCAAGATGGACAGCCGCACGCCGCAGGAGCCAAAGCCCGACGCGGACCAGAATATCGCCATCCAACTGTTGAAGCTGGTGGCGCCGCCCGCCACCGCCGGGGATTTCGAGGAACGGCTGCGCGCGGGAGGCCTGGGCTACGGCGACCTGAAGAAGGCCCTCTTCGAGCACTACTGGAGCTACTTCGCCCAGCCGCGCGCTAAACGAGCGGAGCTGGCGGCGAACCTGGATTACGTCAACCAGATCCTCGCCGACGGCGCCGCGCGCGCGCGCGAGGTCGCCCGCAAGGTGCTCGATCGGGCGAAAGTGGCCAGCGGGCTGAAGTAAGGCGGGCACGTACGGGGCTTGGCGAGCCTCCCCGGCCGGTGACTGTTCAAGTAGCGTAAGCCTCCGGCTTGCGATAGTCCCAACAATCCTCTGGATTGTTGCGGTGCCGCGTTGCGTGCGGCAACCCGGAGGGTTCCTGGGACGGACGCTAGCCGGAGGCTTACACTACTACTTCAGGCGCTCGTGCTGGAGGAGCCAGTCGTATAGCGCGGGGTTGTTGTAGGTCTGCGTCCAGGAATCGTGCCCGGCCTCCGGGTAGATGGTGAGCTTGACCTCGCGCACACCCAATTGCTTGAGCACATCTACCATGCGTTGGGATTCGTGCACCGGGACGACATTATCCCTGGCTCCGTGAAAGGCCCACACGCCCAGGTTCCGTAGCGCCGCCCCTTTCTCTCCGCTGGACAGGACGACCTCCATGACCTGCCCGCCGCCGCAGACGGGAACGATGGCCGCGAACTTCTCCGGGTGGGCCAAGCCCAGGTCCCAGGTGCCGTAGCCACCCATGCTGAGACCAGTCAGGTAAACACGGCCGGTGTCCACGCGGTGCTCCCGGAGAATGGCGTCGAGCAGAGCGAGCAGCACATCCCGTGACCAGATCTGCCCCGCGGGGCATTGCGGCGAGACCATGATGAATGGAAAAGCGGGCTGGGTGGCGACGTAGCTGGCCGGGCCATGTTTCGCCGCCTTCCAGACGTCGCTGCCGCGTTCGCCCGCCCCGTGCAGAAACAGGATGAGCGGCCAACGGCGCCCGGCTTTGGCCTCATAACCGCGCGGCAGGAAGAGCAGGTAGTCCAGCCTCCCGCTACGGACGGTCCGGTATTCGAGCTGCTGAACCGTGTGCATCCCTGCGCGGCAAGCCGCTACATGAGCTTGAGCTTCGGCAAGTCCTGTGAATCCACCAGCCCCACCGGCTGACGCCGGGCGTTCACCACGATCAGGTCGTCAATGTTGTGCTGGTTGAACACCTTGAGCGCCTCGACGGCAAGCGCATCCTCGCGGATGCGGATGGGCTTGCGCGTCATGACCTGTTTCAAGGGCAGATCCAGCAGGCTCTCGCCGGCGGCAATGCGCCGTCGGAAGTCGCCGTCGGTGAACACGCCTACCAGCTTGCCCGCGCCGTTGACTACGCTGAGGCTGCCGGACTTGGCCCGGGTCATGACATCGAGCGCCTTGCGGACGGTGAGTTCCTGACTGGCGACGGCATTGCGGGGGCCGCTGCGCATGATGGTGGAGATGCGCGACAGCATGGCGCGGCCGATGGCGCCAGAGGGGTGGAGCTTGGCGAAGTCCTGCTGCTTGAAGCCGCGCGCCCGCGATACGGCTATCGCGAGGGCATCCCCCATCACCAGCATCGCCGTCGTGCTGGCGGTGGGCACGAGATTGAACGGACAGGCCTCCTGCCGCACGCGGACCTTGAGGACGACATCGCTGTGCTGCGCGAGCGAGGATTTGGGCGAGCCGGTGATGGCAAGGATCTTCACCGGAAAGCGCTTGAGCGCGGGCATCAGGTTCAGCAGCTCGTCGGACTCGCCGGAGTAGCTGAGGGCGAGAATGAGGTCGCCGTCGTTCACGATACCCAGGTCGCCGTGCAGGGCGTCCACGCTGTTCAGCACCACGCTGGTCGAGCCGGTGCTAGTGAGCGTAGCCGAGATCTTGTGGCCTATGTTCCCGGATTTGCCAATGCCGACTACAACGATCTTTCCCCGCTGGCGCAGGGTCTCAATCACCAGCCCCACCGCCTGGTCGAAAGCGCCATCGAGTTGGGCGCGGACCGCTTTGAGCGCCGCGATCTCGATGTCGAATATCTTGCGGGCCTGGGCTAGATGGTTCACGAGCCGAGGATGCGCAGAAAGGGAGGTGGTTTCAACCCGGAACTAAGCAGGCGGCTGCTTCCCCGCCGGCGGGAGTCCTAAGCGCATGCCGGCAGCGCAACAGCGCGCAAGCCATCCAAATCCGAAATCCGAAGCGCGAAACCCGAAACAAATTCAAATGTTCGAACGAGCAATGACCGAAACCGTCGGGCAGCGTGGGTTTTGAGCATTTGGGGTTGGAGCATTGGGGTTTGTTTCGGCTTTCGGATTTCGGGTTTCGGATTTCCCCTGCTGAGGCCGCCAGCACCCTTGAGATGAGCCCGGGAGCCCTTTTGCAAGCTGCTTCTGCTTGCGGCGCCCGACGGCTTGGGTTCATGCTGGCCTTACTATCGCGACAGGTAACGCAGTCCAATTGACCGAAGCTCTGCCGGCACCCGCCGCGCCCCGCCAGGAGCGCGGCACGCTGGTGCTGGGCGGAGCGGCCATATTCCTACTGGCATTCGCCGCGTATTGGCCGGCGCTGCGTGGGCAGTTCGTTTGGGATGACATCATGCTGGTGCAGGGAAACCCGCTGGTTACGGGCCATTTGGGACTGGGCTCTATCTGGTTTCGCACCGACTTTCCCCTCGCAAACGTTGCCCTCTGGGCACAGTGGCAGCTCTGGGGCGATCACCCGGCGGGGTACCACGCGGTGAACGTGCTGCTGCATATCGTCGGCGCGATCATGCTGTGGCGAGTCCTGGCGCGGCTCAGAATCCCTGGCGGCTGGCTGGCGGCGGTGCTGTTCACGGTGCATCCGGTGTGCGCGGCATCCGTGGCGTGGGTTTCCGAGCTCAAGAACACCCTTTCGTTGCCGTTCTACCTGCTGAGCGTCTGGTTATTCGTGGGGTTCGAAGAGCGGCAGACTGAAGGGCAGAAGGCACAGGCCGCGGGGCGTTACCTGCTCTCGCTGGGCGCTTTCCTGCTGGCGCTGCTCAGCAAAACTTCCACGGTGATGTTGCCCGTAGTGCTGCTCGGGTGTGCCTGGTGGCAGCGCGGGCGCATCACGATCCGCGACTTGGTGCGCACTGGCCCTTTCCTCCTGCTGTCGCTGGCGTTTGGGGTCATGACCGTGCGATTCCAGGCGCACGGTGCGATCGTGAACGCGACTGTCCAGAGCGAGAACTTTTGGGGGCGCCTGGCCGGGGCGGGCACGGCGCTGTGGTTTTACCTCGGCAAGGCGCTGCTGCCGCTGCACCTGAGCATGATTTATCCGCGCTGGTCCATCAATCCCGTGTCGCCCGCCGCGCACCTGCCCCTGCTGCTCTGGTGCGGATTGCTAGGACTCTGCTGGTGGTTCAGGCAAGGGCTGGGGCGCCATGTGCTTTTCGGGCTGGGCTGTTTCACGGTCAACCTCCTCCCCGTGAACGGCTTGTTGAATATGTACTTTCTGGCCCTGTCCCGGGTTTCAGATCATTTCGATTACCTGCCGTTGACGGCCATTGCGGCGCTGGCTGCCGCAGGCCTGTGCCGGTTACCGGGGACGCTTATGCTTCGGATTGGCGGCGGCGCGCTCGTGCTGGCGCTGTCTCTGCTCACCGCGCAGCGCGCCCAGGTCTTCGCGACCGAGGAGGCCCTCTGGCGGGATACGCTGGACCGGAACCCGGATGCCTGGATCGCCCACGCCAACCTCGGCTGGATTCTGGCCGACCAGCGCAAGTACGACGAGGCCATCTCGCACCTGGATGCCTCGCTCAAGCTGAATCCGAACAATGCGCAGGCGCATTGCAACCTGGGGCGGGTGCTCTCGTTGCAAGGCAGGTTTGCCGAGGCGCAAGGCCAATTCCAGGCCGCACTCAAGCTGAAGCCGAGCGATGCCGCGATTCGGAGGTCTTACGCCTCTGCCTTGGCGGACGAGGGCAAGAAGGAGGCAGCCATAGGCGAACTGCGGGAGGCGCTGCGGCTCCGGCCCGATGCCGAGACACGAATCCAATTGGCGGGCCTGCTCCAGCAGGCAGGCCAGGGCCGCGCTGCGGCAAGCGAGTATCGGCAGGCGCTACGCAGGCAGCCGGGCTCAGTCGAGGCGCTAAGCAACCTGGCCTGGCTGCTGGCGACTTCCTCCGACGCGAGCCTGCGCTCCGGACCGGAAGCCGTAAGGCTGGCCGAGGAGGCGTGCCGCCGGACAGACTTCAAGGAGGCGCAACCCGTCGGCGTGCTGGCAGCGGCCTATGCCGAGGCCGGGCAGTTTGCCAAGGCCGTGGAAACCCAACAGCAGGCGGTCGAGCTCGCGACGGCTTCGGGCGACGCGCAGTTCGCGGCACTGAACCGCCGCCTGCTGGATTTGTATCAGGCAGGCAGGGCTTACCATGAGCCGGCGCCAGCGGCGACGGGAGCGCCGTAAGTGGGCCACCAAGGGTTCTTCGGCTACGGCGCGATTTGTTTGTAAACCATAAGCCCGTGCCGTAGTTTCGGCCGCGTCATGGTTCGATTCGCTTCCTCGATTCCGCTCGCCTGCCGCCTGGGTCGTCGCGCGCACGGGAGGGCGCGCCCGCGGTTCCTATGATCTCCGCCGTCATTGTCGCTGCCGGCCAGGGCACCCGCATGGGGCCGAATGTGGACAAGATGTTCCTCGAACTGAACGGATGCCCGGTCGTGGCCCACACGTGGCGGCGGTTTGAGCAGGCCGAGTGCGTCGGGGAACTCGTGCTGGTGATCAGGCACGGAATGGATGAGGCGTTCAGGAAACTGGCGAAGACTTATGCCTTCCGAAAGCCTTTCCGGCTCGTTATGGGCGGAAAGGAGCGGCAGGACTCAGTGTGGAACGGCCTTGAGGCGCTGTCGCCGGCTGCCCAGATCGTGGCCATCCAGGACGCCGCGCGACCCTGCACGACCGCGGCACTCATCGCTGCCACGGTGCAGGCCGCCCGGGAGGCCGGCGCCGCCGTTGCCGCCCAGCCCGTGACGGACACGATCAAGGAGTCGCATGATGGCAAGACGATCGAGCGGACGCTCGACCGGCGATACCTTTGGGCAGTGCAGACGCCACAGACGTTTCGCGTGGAAATCATCCGGCGGGCACTGTCAGAGGTCAGGAGACGGGGCCTGATCGTCACCGACGACACCGCGGCGTGCGAGCTGGCAGGTCAACCAGTGCGCCTGGTGGTCAGCAATGCGCCCAATCCGAAGGTCACCCGCCCGGAGGATGTGGCCGGCATTGAAGCGCTGCTGCGCACGGGGACCGCTTAGTGCTTCGCACCGGTAGGGACGCCTCGCCGAGGTGTCCGCCGCCGCCACAACCCCGACGCCTCGGCGCGCGATGTTGAGACTCACCGGGTTGCCGCGGCGGCACCGTAGCCGATACGGGCTGCTCGAGAATCCACGAGATGTCTGAGGCCGAACAACCCCGCTCCCTATTCAGCATCCGGGGCGGTCTGCTGGAGACGCTTCAAGTCCTCAAGCTCCGCCGGATCGTTGACATAGCCCCCATTGAACCAGGAGAGCGGCTTCGGGCCTTTCCACTTCCAGTATTCCGAATGGTTGTCGGCGAAATCCAGCACCAGGCCGGTCTGGTGCCGTCGGCCCGGGGTGTCCATCCATACGTCCATCTTGGAGGCATAAAGATAAATGCCCTCGTTGATGCCATTCTCATCCTCATCGAGAAAGGTGAGGGTCTTCGATGGATGCGGTATCTCGGCCAGTTTCATAATCGGATAGATGAGAAAGTCGTTCTCGGCATCCTCTCCCCCCATGTAGATGCTCAAGGAGATGCTGCGCAGCCGGATCGTGCTGGTGCCGGCCACGCAGGTATGGTCCGCCGGGCAATGATACAACTGGATAGCCTCGGCGTAGGGGAAGAGAGTGCCTTGGGTGATGGTTGCCGGGTCCGCATCGCAGGCCGCATTGCCCGTGACCCAGGAGCCCGGCGGGCTGCGGTGGACCCCGTTGACGGAGCCCCCAAAGTTGAGCGGCAACCGGTCGCCCCACTCGGACGCGTAGAGGGTCCAGGCCACCCCAAGCTGCCGTTGATTGTTGAGACAAGTCGTCGTGATGGCGCGCGCTTTTGCCGCCGATACGGAGGAGAGCAGCAGCGAGGCCAGGATCGAGATGATCGCCATGACTACCAGCAGCTCGATTAAGGTAAATGCATGCTTGGAGCCTGGAGCGAGGCCTAAAAGCCGGTCTGGAGCCCTGCCTACAGCACGCGGCCCGGCTCGCAGCGCCCACCAGAGAAGACCGCCGGCGCCCATACCGAAGGCGAGGAGCCATAGAGCAGAGGAGATTCGGCTCGGCCCCAGACGGCCGCCCCTTCCGGACAAGTAGGTCTGGTAAGTGATACCCTGGCGAGTCAACTCTCCCAGGGTGGCTTCGGTCGCCGGGGCAATGAAATCAGGAGTGCGACGGTCGGAAATCCACAGCTTTTTGGAGCCATCCCAATACTCGAACACTTCGAATCGGGCATTCCTGTGCTGGGCGGCAATGGCCGGGACCTCGTAGGCGAAGATGGCACGGACATTCCAGTCGGTGTTTACCCACCGGAAAACGGCCAGGGCGATCAATCCACAGGCGGCGAACGCGGCGAAGGCTTTGTCCACGCGACGTTCGCTTCTCAGGTCGGCGATCGGAGCCGGTCGGGGCGCGCGGGGATGGCTGCCACGCAGTAGCGTGATGGCCCCTGCCACCAGGATGAAACAGCAGAACGGATTCAGCAGCCGCCAGGCCCACAACGCCGCGTATGTCATCCGGGGATGCGGATGAGCTTCCGGGTGTTCAACTTCCGTTTCATAGTTAATGCCTTTCTGGGCCAGCAGGGTCACCGTGCTGCTGTCCGCC
>Ga0335069_10002882_pt1 | contig 26244 bp, 39 predicted proteins | sample Lox_Sample_11_FD_206714 | JGI IMG/M metagenome (GOLD analysis project Ga0335069, IMG submission 206714) | Soil microbial communities from Loxahatchee National Wildlife Refuge, Florida, United States - Lox_Sample_1.1 | ecosystem: Environmental > Terrestrial > Soil > Wetlands | place: USA...
CGGAGTGACCGGCTATAGTTATTGATGAGTTGGCTAGCGCTGCGTTCGGCACAGCTTCATACGTTACTGTATTAGAACTTGTCACCACAGGAACTGTGTTTGTTGAGGGCGTAGCCGGATACGTTACTCCGTGAACTTTACCGGTAGTTGTCGTGATGGAAGTTGTCCCGGTTCCGGTCGTGTCCCCACTTAATGTGATGGTAGGAAAACTTGTGCTGATAGTTACGCCATTGACCGCCAACCCTCCAGCTACGTTAAGGAATCCCTCTCCTAAGTCACCTCCGGTAGGCGAACCTAATGTCAATCCACCACCACTTATATTGGTGGTGAAGGTTGATGGGTCTCTCGTAAAGCCAGAATCAGAACTAAAAGCACCGTTAAAATTGTATTGAATATCTCCTTGGGATCCTGATGCACTTCCAGCACAGCTAGCCCAAACTCCATTTCCTCTCCAACAGGTAGATGAATTGGCATTAAGTCCGCCATTAAAGTTGACTATATTTAAATTGCCAGTTACGAACGATTGATTATTAAGATTTATAGGAAACCAGCTCAGGATTGTATTTATGTCGTTCCATGTATGAAGGAAATTTTGCTGAACAGGAGGAGCAGTTACTGGTTGTCCATTTACAGGAATAAGTGGATTAACAGTTGATTGGGTCTGCAACGCCTTAGCTGCTGAAGGCAGTATTAATAAAGTTGACAAGATAAGTGTTAAAAGTTTTTTCATGGTTCAAAATTTTGCCCATCGCCCCAGTTTCCGTCTTCGCCCCAAATTCCTCCTCCGCCCCAAACATTGTCGCTAGATTCATCTACCGAATAAGGCTCTGGACGTGGCTGCTCCAAAGGAACAGGATCCGGAGGAAGAATGATGGTCCGTAAAAATTCGGATGGCTTGTCGTAGCAAGTTACAGTGCAAACCCTTAATTTTAGATTTATTAATTCAGTTCCTTGCCATTGGTACTGCCATTTCAAATCGTTTAGGTTATAGAGAAAACCACACCGATCACAGGTGCCAAATCCTTCTGGAGAATCCGGGTTTACGCGAGCTCTTCCGTGCGGACGCCAAGGCATTAGATGCTCCAATATCCAGAAAGTTGAGGTTTAATCATGATGTCTACATATTCTCGGTTCTCAATCATAGCTTCGTCCATAGCTTGTTTAGCTTCCACAGAGAGAGCTGCGCATAACTGAGGTGCGTATTTTCTGGCCAGTCTATTAGCCATATCTGCGCATATAGCATCTAAGAATAGATATGGTATTTCGGCCGTTTGCCCCATAGACGCTGCTGCATCCTGTATACGCTTCATACGATAATACTTAAATAAATATGGCCCGTTCTGATCAGGAACTTCCCATAATGTAACTGACGGGACGGGTGTTTGACGATTAAACCAATATACAGTTGGTGGAGCCTGAGAAAATTTTGTAGCGTAACTTGCATATTCAGAGCGTGAAATAGGAGACATGAACTGATCGATAGGCTCTTGATTTGAGTTCTGTTCAATCACTTGAGCTTGTCCAGAATTTTCAAAAACTGTTTCTGATGCAGTAGCAATGCCGGGGCCTAAAATCGTGAAATTGTTTGCGTCAACTACGGATTGAATCATGAAGGCACCCGAAAGAAATTGATTTCCAACTGTAGTGCCAACCTGAACATCAAAACTATTACCAGCTATTTGGCCATGATTTGCAAGTGTGACCGTAAAAGTTTGAGAGGTGCTAACGGATGTAAATGATGGGACTGCGCCACCGAGTATGACGGTAGAGGTGGCATTCGATGGTGCGGTAATAGTAAAATTATTTGGATCTATAACGCTTGTTACAAAGTAAGAACCAAATAAAATCAATCCACCAACCGATATAGGAATAATAATCTGGATTAAATATCCAGTAGAAAGCCCATGGTTTTCTTGATTAATAGTTATGCCGCTGGAACCGGAACCCGTAGTAATAGCTACATTAAAGTTAGCTGTGTTCGTGTTTATAAAACTTGATCTATAGGCATCAAGAACAGATACAGTATCGGCAGGAAGGTTATATGTAGCCTGTCCTTGAACAAGAGGTATTGTCTGTAGATCTACTTCCCAGAGGTTTACTCCACGGTTTGACATGGATTGTAAGCATAGATTAAGGGATCTTGTCGCCGAAATCATATGTTGCCGGGTCAGAGCTGTTGGCCTGATTTGACAACGATCAAATGCTTCTAGAACGATGTCGCTATTGTCTAAGAAGAAGCTATTTGTACCGCTCGTTGTCACTTTCCCCACCTCGCCCTGTCAGGGTAGGGCTTATTTCTTGTTCATTTTACTCAGTGCTAGTCCAAGACGAGCGCGGCGTCCTGCGGTGCCGCTATCATGCTTATGCTCTTCCATATATTCGTGCGTAGATTTACCGGCTCTAGCGGCGGCTCTCTTTTCAGCTCCCGGATGCTTGATAGCGCCTTGTATCCACTTTTTCTTAGGCGCACCACCATCCTTGTAACCATCCCAAGAGGTCTTTTGATCGTCCTGATTTTTACCGAGCTTTTTAATTTCCTGCTCAGATTCATCATCGGGCACACCAGCACCTCTCTTGTGTTTACCAAGAGATTTAGAGCCTTTTTCACCGTCAACCTTACCACCACTTTTGTATTTCTGATTCTTAGAAACCTTAAGTGATCTACGTTTACGGGCAAGCTCTTGCCAGCTCTCTCCGCACTCTTGCATGATTAGTCGTCCGACTTATCAGTGCCAATTGGCTTTGGCTTATTTGACATTCTACCAGCGCCAGAAAGAGGAGACTCAGGAGTCATCTTGGCTGACGACATAGTGCCGCCCCCACGAGCGTATTTACCCATGTGACCATGGCTCTTTTCGCCGTGAGCCATTCCACCTGATTTCATTTTCTTGTGGTGCTCTTTCTTTTCGTGTTCTTTCTTGTGATGCTTCGCCATCTTACTCTCCCTTTTAGAACGGACCCGTACCCATTGGAGTGATGATTCGTGCCGTTGCCGAACCAGTTCCTGAGTTGATCGTGAGACGTATCATAGTGAACGGCCCATTAAGAACCCCATTGGTATTTGAAGTTTTGCTAGTGAAATTTGAGTCTGCGAACCACGTAGGGGAAGCGCTATTAATATCCCATGCTGGTCCTAGATCGTCATAAGACTCTTCGATAGTATAGTTTACAGTTCCACTCGCTGTAACTCCACATGCATAGTCCGCGCGGCTAATTATGGCATCACAAACGAAAGGAAGAGACGATCCAACTCCATTGGTTCCAATTTGAACTGTGCTGGTAGTTGCCGCATCAACAGAAACTTTACTTACAGTTTTGAAATCCTTAGTGCTCTGGGCTGTAGTGGATGTACCGGCAACCACTTCGGTTTGAGCCAATCCATTCCAACCAGTACCTGTGATGGTAAAATTATGTCCAGTTTCATCACCAGCAAAAGTGAACAGAACTCTACGGGCGTTGCCATTGGAATCAAGAGTTGCAACTCCGGCAGTCACGAGAGAACCATTTAGAGTAAAGTTTCCTGCGGATCCCTTACTTTGGCTCTGCGCGATACCATTAACTACGGAAGCAGCAAGCTGCATAGTAATGGTTTTTTGGTAAGGCGTTCCGGTCACAATAATCTCCGCCTAACAGCTACCATTATGAGCTGTGGTTGTTGACAGCGATTCCTACATCTGCAACCGTTGAAGGAGCAGAGTTGTTGACAAAGATTATGTTCGTAGGAGTCGTTTCAAGGTGAGTTGCCCCAACCGTGGTGCACTGATCCATCATAATCAAACCGCCAGCGGTACCAGAGATATTGAAAGCTTGAGTCATGGTCGATCCAGTTGACTTAACATCGCTCAAAAAACGACAGTTCTTAAAGTTAACGTAACGGTCAATACCTGCCGCACCGATCTTTAGGAAGCTTCCACCGGTCCCACCTGAAGCTAGCAAAGCTTCAAAATCGCAATCTTCGAATGTGATACGAGGAGCACCGCCTAGAATTTCAACATTGAAGTTAGCAGCTCCACGAGCAACCGTATCAACTCCAAATACACACTTGCGGAAAGTGGTCTCTCCAGTGCTTGTGTTTAGAACGAAAGAACGAGCCGCTGTTAGATTTGCTGTTCCTGTTGAGGCCGTCCCATCGCCGAAGCCAAGAAATTCAACAACATCGTAGCTATTGCGGCCTCCGGTATCCTGCCAAGGAATGGCATTATTTGATGCTGAGTTAAAGCCATAGAACGTTCCGAAGTTACGGAAATTGCAACCAGATCCGGTTACGCTAACCATTGGGCTGAAGGCTGTCGTACCACTAACACTGATACGAGCTCTCTTGCCACGCATCAATGGAGCACACATGCCGATCAAGTGCACTTGGTTCTTATTCCAAGTCAGCGTTGATGTCAGGTGGATTGTACCTTCAAAAGCAACAACATCGTTGTTGTTAGCTTGGGCAACACTTATAGCCTGACCAAGAGTCTTAAACGGATTGTCAGAAGCTCCGGTGTTTCCGTCTGAACCAGTTGATTCGTTAACGAACCACCAATTGCCAGTATACAATGGTGCTCCGCCGCTAGTGATGATCGGAACGCCAGCTACTTCAAGACCTGATAGGTGTGTAATACCCATATTCTATCTCCTCATAATGGATGCCAGATTACCCGTCCGGCTCTTCGGGTCGGAGTTATGATGTTGGGTACGTACCCCAGATTGCTCTCCAGTCATCGTAGCCGAAGCTGTAACGCTCGTAGCCCTTAACCAGAAGGTTGTCTGTAACGTCATCAACCCACATAGAAGTTTCATATGGAACACGTTCCAGATAGTTGAGACCTTCTTGATCGGTAAGAACAAACCAAGCGAACTGAGACGTCAAGAAATCAAGGACTATATAACCACCGGGCAATCCACCGGTAGCCAACAGTGCGTTAATATCGTTGTCAGCAGTTCCCGGACGAAGCTGCGTCTTTGTCAGACGACTTGCCACGTACTCCAACTGAATTGGAACCACCAGTTTACGGCCGCGAGCCATGATCTTAAGGCCGCGGTTGTCCTTAAACTGACGGATCTGGATAAGAGACGAAAGCAGAGAGCTCTCATTCAAATCGAGATCGACAGATGGCTGGTTAGCAACTGTTCCGCCATCAATTGGGTGAGCTGTATTGATTAATGAAACCCCGTCACCGCCGATTGTGGCGTCGTATACGTTGCCGTTATTAAGAATACCGGCTCCGATGACTTCCTTGGTCTGCGCGAATGAACGGTTTAGACCCAAGTTTGAAGGTTTGAACTGCTGCTTGTACAGATTGTCGTCGATGGCCTTACGAGTGATCGAATAGCCAAGACCAATTTCCAAGTGCTGCTGATTGTAGATGTAACGCTGACCAGCGGCGTTATCGAACTGCGTAGCAGCTCCTTCAGTCTTAAGGGCAGCTAGCGGCAAGAAAGCAAGTGAGACTGAACGCTCAACTGCCATCTTTGATTTACCCTCTTGGAAGATTTCCTTCCACTGAGTTGGGATTTGGCGGTATTCGCCGGGTAGCTTACGAACACCCGGAAGAAGGAGAGCCTGAATTTGTGAAAGTGCAATAGCCATTTATATCTCCTTACACGCCGGTCAACTGGTTAGCGTCACAGCTATTTAGACGCACCAATACGTAGTTATTAGCTGTTGGGGTGCTGGTTGGCAGCGGAAGGCCATTCAGCGAAGCCTGAAGTGATAGACCCACGATCCGGAACGGAAGTGTATTTGTGGTTGAAACAGAAGTTCCATCTACAGCCGCTGTACTAAATCCGATAGTGTTTGGAACACCGTTAGCCGTGAAGTTCACGTTCATACCAATACTTGAATTGGTAATTGCGGTTGCTCCACTCACTTGAGCTTGGAAAACAGCCGTTGGATCTTGGCAAACATAGGCAAGAATATTGCCAGATGCCGTAGTTACACCGGGCCATTGGCGAGAAAATTGCTGGCCAAATCCGCCCTGCTGAGCTGTGTCATAGTATTCGCAACCGAAAAACACGCCCAAAACTTGGGTATTTGTGGTTGCAGCGATGTCAATAAATCCAGTATTTAACGACTGAACAACGTCCCCATAACCGATCTTGTTGGTGTTGGCGCTTGAGATAAGACGTGTAGTCAAGGTATAGTTCGGAGCGTAGCCCTCGAACTGGTTCACCATTTGGAACCCATTAGGCGCATAAGTATTCGCCATTGATAACTCCGTTTCTAACGGGCGTTCTCAACAGCGCGTCGAGTTTTAGCCTAATTTTTCGATTTGATTTGAAGCGCGTTCAAAAAACAAAACGAAATTTGATGATTGCAACGTATTAAACCGTTCCTATTAAGATCAAGAACAATTTTTATTCTTTCGGAATTTCTACCGGTGCTTCGTAACTACGTTTGATTCCCAACACCTGCCGTGGGGCCTGTCCGCTTTCGGTTTGGCCAAGTTGAGCTAGCTTTTGGTGAAGTTGATGATCGGCACGAGCTTTCTGAATTTCTCTTACTTTATCGCTAATTGCCTTGGGGCGAATCATCAAAATCAACCCCTCTTTTTCAATAGTTTGTCCAGTAAAACCGGGAGGCAAAAGAGCTTTAAACGATGGATGGGTGTCAATATTTACTACTTCCCATCTCGTTCTAGCGAGATTTAGCTCATAGGTTGATTGATTGGGGGCTCTAGCGCCCATCACGGTCTGCCGTTTCCATTCGACAACATATCCTTCTGGAATAATTTCAGGTGGAACACGGAACGGATCGTCTTCTTGAAGAACTGCATCCACCAAGTCGGCGATTTCATCCTCCCGAAGAGGTCCGGGAACCTTTAATTTTGTTGGTTTTGGCGATTCAGCCATAATTATCTCCCTGCTTTTTCTTTCTGTTGGTTAATGAGATCCTGAGCGTATTCCACGGGTGACATCCCCATAAACTCAGCAGCCTCAAGTTGAGCTGGCGTTAGCCGAATTTGCGTGACACTCTGTCCGTTCGCACCGCTAGCGCCGGAACCGCGACCAACGGGAGCAGCAGTTGAAATAGCTACCGTGGTCGCGGCTTTCGGGACGGGTACCGTAACGGTCGTGCCACCGACAGGGGCTTGTTCTGTAGGGAACATCTTTTCCAATCTTGTGTTTAGATAATCGTAATACGCATCGGTATCGGGGATGATTCCCTTTTTCTTCGCTTGAGAATCCAGAGACCACACAAGAGCCTGAAAATCCTCATCCGTATTGTATTTCGGGTGCTCGTCGATCCATTTCTGCTCTCGCGCAGAAAACCTACGAGTTCCGTCGGGATTTTGGTTGTTAACTGTAGCATTTTTTATAGCGTCTTCCTGCGCCTTTTTTTGGGTAGCTAGATTTTCTTTCTGCCAAAGACTTGCATTGTACTGATAACGGGTATCGGCAAGCTTTTCTTCAAGCTCAATTTCCTTGTCGATGTCGCCCTTCTCACGAGCGTCCTTGAGCTGTACTTTGATCGCGTCCAGCTCTTTTTTGGCGGCGCTTATTGAGTTTTCTACTGATGTTTCGCGTGCCTTGAACTCATTATCTATAGCCGTCGTGGCTTTTTTAATTTGGCTTTGATGCTCGGATTCTAGTTTGGCAACGCGACCTTGGTATTCTGCTTCACGCGCTTTCGCTGCTTCGATTTCTTTTTTAAGGGCCGCGATAGTGTCTTCGGCGGCTGGGGTTGAAGAGCCTTGAGCTCCTTTGCCGTCAGCGGAACTATCCGTGGTTTTGATTTCTTTACCATCTTGATCGAGAGTAATGACAGTATCTTCTTTATTGTTGCTTTCATCGACAATTTTCTCCAAATCCAGTTCATTTTGTTCTTGAGTCGTCATGTCTGCCTCTACCAAACAGAGTAAGGGGTTGGGATTACCATTTTGATGTATCGATCTTGGATAATCAGGCATTCATATCCTTCACCTGAATTATCTCCACATAGGTCGAACCTATATCCGTCACTATTACGCGCCATGACCCATTCACCGACTTCTGCTTTGAATCCGCCGAATGAACCTTGGTCACTATCTTGGAAGCAAAGAGGTCCGGCCTTAAGAACCAGCCAAGCTTTTCCTTGGTATTTATCTTCTTCTTGATGGGATGTTGGACGGATGATGCTGCCGATCTTTTCCGGTCTTTTATAAAGAGCTAGAAGAACTTTTCCTTGGGAAACTCTGAAATTCGATATGTCTCCTACATTTTTTAGAATTTCTTCTTTCGGATCTTGAGAGTGAGAGATATTGAAAACTGAACTAGGAGGCATGGGTTATTCCTCTAATGACGTTTGACATTTCTTTGAATTTTTGGCCTAGGGCTCTAATCATACGAATCCGGCCTTGGATTTCGTATACATCTTGAAGGGATTGGTGGCGGTTGGAAATGAGACGCTCGCTGAGATCTTTAAACTCATTTTCCAAATAAAGCTGAAAATCTGTTTCGAACTGACTGTCTATCATCATGATGATTTTTCCTGAGGGCTTAAGACCTTAAGCCCGTCTTGAGTCTCTTCAGTATGGTATAGAGCTTTAATCTTTGCAAGATAAGCTTTTACATCAGGGTTATTAGGATCTTTAAATTCGCTGTTTGGTAATAACACACCGCCGTCAATTATCTTGCATCTCGACATAAGGATCTTCTTCTGACCATCGACTTCGCACTCTACAGGAAAATCAACTACCTGTTGAGGCATAGTTTCCCCGACAAGTCGGACATGCATTTTCAGTCGTTCATCCTTTAGGTTCGATCCAGTATCACCCGCCATACTTTCCGAGAGTTTACCTCTGTATGCCACAGTTCCCATATGGGCTACTTCCTCATCAACATAAGCCCAAATATCAAAGCCTGCTTCTCTGGCCAACCGGCAGAAATTATAATCTTCTGACATATAGGTTTTTGTTCCAAGATATTTGTCATCAATGAGTTCATGTCTGAAAAACATGATGATATCAGGTCCATCTTTGTCGTGACGAATGACTGGCATTTTGTCTTTTAAAGCCTCGAAAACTCGCCTTTTCACGAGAGTCATGCCGCAGCTAATGCCGTCAACCTTTACGAGATATGGTCTCGTCTTCTTATGCTCTACTTCGAACGTATGACGGGCGGTAAAGCTGACAGGAGTTACAATCTTTCGACGGTAGGGAACGCCAATGATATCAAGATCTTCTTCCAACATGCGAGCAACTAAATCAGGTGCCCAAGCCATGTCGTCATCGATCATCATAAGATGGGTGCAATTGGTCTGAAGAAGCTCCGTCGCATGTTTGCTGCGAGCCGCGTCAACTCCAGTGTTAACTGCATAATTAAACATATGCTGGATGCGGTTCTCACCCAGATACTTCATGGTCATGAGCATACTGGTGTGATAATTTATATCCACCTTGCCCGTGTAACAGGGCGTGGATATGTAAACATATGGTGAGTTCACAATACTCCTGAATTAAAATGCGATCTGCGGCATCCCAGATTTTAGCTTTGCAGCATCAATCTCTAGCTTTTCGATTCGCGCTTCCAACTCAGCAATAATATTCATAAGTCTCTCTTCAAGGGAAGAGGCAGTTTCCTTTACTGCCCCTTCTCCATCTTCTAAGGTCGTCGAGTCTGCGGTTGGTTCTTGCATGATTAAGCCCTCTTAGGAGGACCATAATCCTTTATTTTTTCGATTCTGCCAAGCCCTCCACCAGCACCGGCTTTCATATTGACCTTGTCGATCTTTCGAATCGCTCCACCTCTATTCATTGGGGGTCGAGGCGGCATAGCTCCCGGTGGCATAGCACCCGGAGGACCACCGGCCATTGGTGGACGCGGTGGCATTGGGGGACCTCCGCCACCGGCAGGTACTGGAACTGGAACTTTTTGAGGCTGTTGCTGACCTGAACCAGCGATAACTACATTAACAGTAGTACCACCTTTCTTTGATTTCTTAGCAGCTCCTCCTGAAGCATACGCATTAGCTGCCCCACCGCGAGCATACTTACCCATATGACCCTTAGAGCCACATCCTTCTGCTGCACCACCAGTTTTTAATTTGATTTTGGTCTCTTCTTGACCCTTATGAAGATGCTTTTCGTGCTGATGGACTCCTTTTTTGACTTTATCGTCAACTCCACCACCATTTTTATACCCACCACGCTTCAAAAGTGAATTTGCTTTGGCGTTTCTTTTCGCCATTACGCTGTTATAGCCAGCATCTACATTGCTATCGCCCATAGTTTCCCCCTAAATAGGCCGTGAAAGGCCAGTATTAGCTGTTGCAGCCTTAATTTTCTCTTGATCAATTTTCATAGATTCCAACTGAAGACGATTTTGACGTTCAGCTTCGTTGTCTTGCATCTGCTGCTGAGTTTCATGCTCTCTTGCCTGCGTTTCAAGCACAGCCGTCTGCGCCTCACGCTGCTGTTCGAGAGTTTTCATCTGCAATTCTTGTTGCTTGATGGCGATCATAGGATCTGGAGGAGGTCCCGCCTGCGGAGGAGCAAATAATGAGTCAGAATCAGCAATTCCAAGCGTCTGTAAGGCTCTCTGATGAACATTATGCATATTATAAATCTGCGGCGCAGCCTGTGAGAGCTGAATCAGAGCAGTTGCCTGCATAATACGATGAATATGGCTTGGAATATTTGGATCTGCGGCCGGAACGAGCTCCAAATCCTGAAATTCTTCAGCCATTTGCCATTTTCTGGCTGGATTTTTAGCGAAACGCCACAATGCTGTAGGATCTTCAGCGAAAAGTTCCTTCAAAATCTCGAATTCTTCCTGTTGGGCACTGTGTAGACGCTTATGGATGACGGAAACAACCTTCGTTGCCTGCTCAATCAGCGCGATAGTCGTGCCAACAGGTACGTCAGCACGACCCTCGCCCGCTTGAATCTCAGTAGTTCCACCTAAACGGCGTCCATCATCAGCTATTTTTTGCGAAATTTCAGCCAGAGTAGCGTTTGCACCCTTGTAAGGAAGGGGAGAAACGACGTCACCAATCGGCATACCGCCTGTATCAATCTCGTGGGCACCTCCCGGTGGAACCCTAATCTGATTTGTAGTCTGTCTCTGGCCCTGTTTGCTGATTAAGAGACCGGGGAAGTTGGCGAATTGTCCGGCATCGAGAAGTTGTCGTTCGATGGCCGTAAGCGCTCTGGTGGTATTCCCAAGGAGATGCATATATCCATAGTCGTAAAATCCGAGACCGGGAACGACAGGATATTTGACGAACCTTCTTCTGCATCGGTAATCGGGGTCTCCATCTTTCCAATTCCTCCGTATTTCCAATATTTGTCTGCTGTCGCGATCAATCGTCACTCGATATGGAAGAGGAAGTCCCGTTGGTGCACCGTCCTCTTCGTGCTCAAAGCCCGGAAGGTCGAGATCGACGTAGCATTCATAAATCGTATAGCGATAGTCTTGAGGAAGTTTAGTGCCGCTCTCCATACCTTCGATGGATTTGATGCGAGTTTCATTCACATCGGGTTGATCGACTGGAGTACCAAGCTCAACAGACTTCCTGTATTGACCAGAAATCTGCATTCTCTTCATCGTCGATTGATTCATGTAGATTCTGTGCGTGACGCGGATTGCGCTCGTCAAATCCACAGCATCATTTGAAACGATTAGGTCTTGAGGGGGAATTGAATCGGAAACAGGACGTCTCCGGATAGGGCAATGGTAAACTTTTTTGAAACCATCTCCGCTTAAAAATGTGCTAAAAAACATCTTATCAGTATCGGGATAATACTCCTTAGCCACCGATGTCAGATAATAGTTCATATCTTTTTCGAGAGCTTCGGCCAACAAGACACGCTCTTGGTCTCCTTGAGGCTGATAGTCCATTACCTTAACAGGACCAGACGCAGGGAGAAGCTCAGCCCTCGCATTAGCCTGAGAACGGACAACAGCTTCAAGCAAAAGAGGGTGATAAACCTTGGAGAGGGTGCCGTAAGACGTAATTTCAGTTGAAGCCTCTTCGAGCTTCAGACCTAAAAGATCGATGGCCTTGTTGTAAATGGCCTCCCATTCTGAGCGAGACTGCAAATCGGATTCAATGCCAAGAAGAATATCTCCGCCAGCCATTCCGAGCTGCGTCTCGGTCATATGCTCGGCTAGATTTGCATCGAAATTTGATGGTTTATTGGCTTCTTTGGTGGGATTTAAGTCAACCGTAGCTGAGCCATCAAGGTTGTGGGTAACGACCGCTCCGGTATCGGGGTCGATAATAATCGTTTGAGAGTCTCCGTCGATAGGTACGGACACATCCATAGCTTCTGGGAGATTGTTTTCGTCTGGGAGTGGTTCTGGAATAGTATTGGAAGGTGCTAAAGCCATATTTTAATCGCTATAGGTTGGCGGCTGGGCCCGATTTTTACAGTCCATGCCTCGCAATGAATATCTCGCTACTTTCTGCATCGAGCCTTTGTTCACTGGGATTGCCGCCTTATCCCTTAGATTATAGCGAACGAGGCCCCTCAGGAACTGAGGAGGATGATATATTTCATAACGTTAATAACATTTTATGGAAAATGGTGCGTCTTACGGGGATTGAACCCGTCTTTCCACCTTGAGAGGGTGATGTCCTGACCGATAGACGAAAGACGCAAAATGGTCACCCGGACGGGACTTGAACCCGCATTGAGCACTTGAAAGGCGCTTATCCTGACCATTAGACGACCGGGTGAATGGTGCTCCAAAGAGGAATCAAACCTCTGTCTTCGCTTTACGAGAGCGCAGCTCTGTCACTGAGCTATAGGAGCGTGGTGCAGACGAAGAGATTCGAACTCTCGTTGGGTTCCCTCGGATGGAACTGACCTTCCATTGGTCCACGTCTGCAAAATGGCACCGGGGTAGGGACTCGAACCCTAGTAAGCAGTTTTGGAGACTGCCGTATTAGCCGCTATACGACCCCGATATTAAACTGGTGCATCGTGATGGACTCGAACCACCGCATCCCAACGGGAATCTGATCTACAGTCAGACGCAATTGCCGCTCTGCCAACGATGCTTAAACTGGTGCCCCTGCGACGACTCGAACGCCGCGTCTTCCGCTTACAAGGCGGTTGCATCGCCATCTATGCTTCAGGGGCTTATATTTAACTAATTCCCACCGCTCGTGTGTTGAAGTTGTAGGGGGTCTGGCTCAGAATCCATGCTGCTGTCGGACTCCGAAGTATTCCCGCCGTGCACACGCAAAGAACTTTCTTGTACGATCCTTGATATGGATTCTTTGAGTTGTGCGTTCTGTTCATGTCTCCGAATTCGCTCTTCATTATATTCCTTCCTTTGCTGACAGTTTGCACATCTCACAACACATCTTTCAAACTCATTATAAAGATGTGTGGGTTCTCCGCCGGACTGAACAAGGGCGACAACAGACTTATTGTATCTGGCGTGTTCTTGGCCTTCCCTTAGGTGAAATTTCAAAACAAAAGGATCTTTATTTCCGCATTCGAAGCATCCAAGCTTTGAGGATTCTTGAAAAACTATATTCTGAAGAGATTCAACGCGTTCATTTGTGCTGAGTTTTCTTTTAATTCGTACAGAAGGATTGCTCATATAGTTAATTCGGTCTTTTTTACGCTTACATTCCAAACAAATATAGCCAGCTCTATTGGCTTTGTTTGGAAAGTAACACGACCTCTTATCCTTATTACAAACACGACAAAGCATTTTTCTCTCCGGTTTGAAGTGGTGCTCTCTACAGGTATCGATCCTGTGTCTGATCCTTACCAAGGAACTGTACTGCCTTTGTACTAAGAGAGCTTTGGTGTGCGAGAAGGGAATCGAACCCTCATCCTCACGTTGGCAACGTGACATACTAAGCCGTTGTACTACTCGCACATGAACTGGTGTGGGTTACGGGACTTGAACCCGTTTCACCTGTTTGGAAGACAGGCGTAATACCTATATACGAAACCCACAAAAATGGCGGAGCGTGTTGGGATCGAACCAACGCAACCCTTTCGAGTTGTACGGTTTAGCAAACCGCTACCTTGCCTCTCGGTCAACGCTCCTTCTATCTCTTCTCTTATCGTGTTTTCTTTTACATTCAGAGCACCAAGCCCAAGGATCTTTATCCTTCCTGAAAACAGATAAGTCTCTATAGTCCTTACAGCCACCACACCATTTTGTTCCAGCAGGCGCTGTATCGTTTTTCTTTTGACGTGGCCGACCAACAACAATCTTTATCGATCTTCCATGGGCCGTATTACATGACCAATGTGAGAATGCTATATTATCCACATCCAGATATAATTCTGGATGTGTAAGCCAAGGCTTTTTGTGCTCAACACTGAAGTCTTCAATTCTGTTTATCTTTTCGCCACAACGAAAACAGTTGTCCTGTTTAAGTTGCTTACAAAGATGGAACATAACCAAGCGATAAATCTTAGTTGGATTCGGTTTCTTCATCATACAAAATAAAAGGTGGCGGAGGATGTAGGACTCGAACCCACACAGAACTTTCGTCCTTCGTCAGTTTTCAAGACTGATGCCTTACCATTAGGCTAATCCTCCAAACTGGTGCCCAAGGTGAGCTTCGAACTCACAAAATTCAGATTTTAAATCTGACACGGTTTCCAATTACGTCACAAGGGCAAAAATTGACGACAGTTACTTAATTCACTGTCTTACCTAGATTTACATCCGATCTAGGATAAACTGTGGCGGTCAGTACGGGAATTGAACCCGTGTTGGAGGATCGACAATCCTCTGTCCTGCCATTGAACGAACTGACCAAACTGGTGTGCCGAGAGGGACTCGAACCCCCAACTTTCTGCTTAGAAGGCAGAATTTCTGTCCATTGAATTATCGGCACTTGAACTGGTGCTCTCTACTGGACTCGAACCAGCAACTTCCCCGTTAGGACCGGGGTACTCTTCCTGTTGAGCTAAGAGAGCTTCATTTCTAAGATCTCGTTTTCTTTCTCTCATGGATTTCCTCGGCAGAATGCTTTGGTCCTTACCAAGGATCGTCGTGATACAACCCTCCGAAATAACATATTTATAGCCATCAACAGTGATAGCAGAAGCTCCTAACCGAATAGCCTCTTTTACTTTATCGGTAAGGATTTCGTCACGAATAGCATCGAAATCGACCCCGTATTTTCTCTGAAGATATCTAAAAATTGCATGATCAGAAACACGAGGAAGAAGACCGATAATGCGAATTGCCGTTTCTCTTTCTTTGATTTTTTCATCCACTTTTCGCGCTTGATCGCGGAGGGGTATCCACCCTTTATCCAACTCCATTTTTCTTTTCTTTAGTTCCTTCAGCTCCTCCACTAGTTCGTTTCGACCCGGCATGTCCATCTCCATAGTTCAGCCACGTAAAATACAAACTCCCGCAATAAGGGCAATTATTCGGATGCCAACAACGGCCGTCTCGATAGACGCCGTCAAAGACCATCGTACATTTCCAGCATTGGTATTCGGGAATCACCGGTATAGTATACTGGAAGACCGGATGAGAATCAAACTCACATCGACGCAGATTTGCAGTCTGCCGCATAATCACTCTGCCACCGGCCTAAACTTGGTCTACCTACTAGGATTTGAACCTAGACCGCGCTCCTATCTGGAACTCATGGCTTATAAGGCCACCGTGCCGCCATTACACCATAGGTAGAATTATTTCTTAACGATAGCGACTGTTGTGGGTTGTTGTGAATGACAGTTAGGGCAAAGAAACCTTAAATTTTCTTTACGATCATCAGACCAATCTCCATTTATATGATCAATCTCAAGAACAATCCTCTTCCCGTTCCACTCACCTTTATTTCCACACAAACATTCATAAACTATACCGGACTCTAGCATTGCTCTTCTAAGTTGAGCTGCACGATTCCTATTTGTGGCATTTGGCCGAATAATTAATATCTGCTGCCAAGAAAGTTTATTGGGTGATATTTTTTCTCTTTTGTATGCTTGGCCAGTAAAATGACTCGTATCAATGTTTGCTTTTTTTAGTCGCCGAGAAACCCAATGATTAGTTCCACCTCCATCATTTCTTCCAAGTCTTCTGCAAACCTCAGCAACAGAAGAGCTTTGTTGAGCAAAAAATTTTAGATCGTCATCGGTAATAAAATATTTTCTATTCATACTGGTGCCCCTGCTCGGACTCGAACCGAGAAACTTCTGAGTCTAAATCAGACACCTTTACCATTTGGCCACAGGGGCATCTAGTATAAAACTGATGCGGCTTTCTGTTTCGAGGCAACCGCTGCCCAATCAGCTTACGCTGAAAGAAGTGAGGGACAATTATTCCCTACAGCCTTTACGAGTGGTGCGCACGGTAGGACTCGAACCTACATATACGGGCTTCGTAGACCCGCGCCCATCCTTTGGACCACGTGCGCATATTGGTAGGTCGTGTAGGTCTCGAACCCACAACATCCTGTGTGTAAAACAGGTGCTCTTCCAATTGAGCTAACGACCCATAAACTGGTGGAGGCTACGAGAGTCGAACTCGTGACTTCGGAGTGCAAAACCGATGTTTTCCCATTATAACTAAGCCCCCTTGAAACTGGTACCCGGTGAGGGTCTCGAACCCACACATGAGCTGGTTTTGAATCAGCTGCCTCTTCCTTTGGGCTAACCGGGCATATTGGTTGGCATGAGTGGTATCGATCCACCGTCTAAGAGTTATCAACTCCTTGCTCTACCTTTGAGCTACATGCCAAAAAACTGGTGCATCCCCACGGGATCGAACCGTATCCTTCTGCTCTTCAGGCAGACGTGCTGACCTTCAACACCAGAGACGCTTAAACTCATACTGTCTCTCCAGCGCCAAGTCTGTTTTTTCGACAGGCCGACTTTCGCCCCGCTCAATGAAGTTTCCCGTGGAGACCACTGCCACAAGCAGCTACCCCTTGAACGTTCGAGTGCCCCCTAGCGTTCAAACACCGGACTTCAAAGGAACTTGGTGGGTTCGGTGAGGATCGAACTCACGCGCAATCGCTTAAGAGGCGAACGCTCTGCCTACTGAGCTACGAACCCGAATTGGTGTGCACTGTCAGCCATGATCTGACACCTCACGGCTTAAAAGGCCGTTGCTCTGCCTGCTTGAGCTAAGTGCACATGGATGGGGAGGAAGGGGTCGAACCTTCATTGATCGGGTCAAAGCCGACGTTCCTGCCGTTAGAAGACTCCCCAAAAGCTCTTTTATAAGTTCTCATGCGGTGACAATTTGAACAAACAACATCACACTTATCAATCTCTTCCTTTAGTTTTTCTACAGAGCGACGGTTGCTTGTTGCTTGAGCAATATTAAACTTTTTTTCCCCACGAACGTGGTCAAAATCCATAACAAAATACGGGTATGAAATTCCGCAATCAAAACAAGGTACTTTCTTTGCCGAAATTATAATTTCCCTGATTTTTATTTTCCATGTTCGCTGATCTTTCCAACCCCTTCTTCTAGACCACTCAACTTGGTATTTTGATTTGCATGGATTGCAATAACAGGAATAAGAGTTCCTTTCGGACAACCCACACCTAGAACAAAGCTTCATATATTGGTTCCTCGCCAACGATTCGAACGTCGATTAATAGGTTCAGAGCCTACGGTATTGCCATTATACGAGCGAGGAATAAATTGGCTGGGGAACATGGACTCGAACCATGATTGGCTGATTAACAGTCAGTTCTCTTACCTTTAGAGGATACCCCAATATTATTTGAAATTTAGTTGGCGATGGGGAAACCATCGGGAGTCGAACCCGAATTGGCGCATTCACAGTGCGCAGTCTTGGACCGTTAGACGATGGCTTCCATCGCTAAATTTAAAAACTTCCTATTCACATTTCCAAGATAGGCACTGCACTAAAACTAAAAAGGGACCTTCTTAGGTCCCTCTTAAAACAACCGGATCTATGATGGCTGTTTTAAAAGGGCACAACTACTCCCCAACGGCAAACAATGGCCGTGAGATAATTTTGTTCATAAAATTTCGATATGCTTCTCATTTAGTTCCTTAAATTGGTCGGGGATGAGAATTTTAAAATCTCGGCCTCTCGGTCCCAAACCGAGCGCTCTGTCTCTGAGCTAATCCCCGTAAGCTGTGTAGTATACTAAAGGGAACTTAACTTGGCAAGCGATTTTTTAAGTTTAGCTCTCATTCTTGTCATGTTTATATTTCCTTAAGCGCAGTTTTCTATTTCTTCGAGGATCTTCGATGTTGACTGAATAATCAATCTAATCCCATTAATTTGGGCATCTATCCTGTTCAGATGACCCGGCGGCTCAATGTGAGCTTGGCTTTTATCAGAGTTCGCTTCCGGAACAATACCAAGTAGACGATCTCTTAGATTCTTTGTGCGCTGGAAAAGGAAATAGAGAGATTCGGTAGTAGAACTAAGCTCAGCCGAAGTTATTTCAAGGCGAGACATTTGCTTTTCAGGCGCTAATGCTGCCGTTCCCATGTTTGCTTGGTTGTAGGCGAGTGGTGGAGTTAGCATGAGGATCCTCTGACGAAAAGAGATGGTAGCGGGTAAGGGAGTCAAACCCTTCGCTATCTGGCTTATGAAGCCTGACTGACCATCGGGTCACCCGCCTCAGATGGTATACTGGATTTTTTCTTATAATGCAAGCGAAGACCTAAGCGACGAACTTTCGAATACGCGGCTATTTTGGAAGTTCCAAGCTCTTTGGCAATCGGACCTATCTCTATTCCCTGATTCCACATTTGCTTCAACTTATCAGCCTTATCTTTAGGCCAAGTCACCAATTATCTCCGCTTTTGCAAATGCTCCAACCAAAGAACTCTTATGTGTTCTGGTCCTATATGCCGTTCATTTACCTGAAATCTCCGAGCTATATCGGATTTTGTCAATCCCAACTCACGACAAGCATAGTTAATGATTCGATCATGTCCCCCGACCATAATTTCGGAGTTGCCGGGCGTAGAAATAGCCGTAGTTGCTTTCGTCTTTTGGATCACCATAAGTGCCTTCCCCGTTCTGTAAAAAAATTCGGTAATAAGGACGATCCATATAGCCCTTCGTTACCTCAACAATTCTTCCGACTAATCCTCCATTGACCATCACCTCTTGGTCCAGAGGCAAGACCTCATCTCCTACCGCTTTTATTTCCGCCTCCACCGCCGCCGCTCTACTCTCGGCTATTTTATCATCACGGTCGCAAGCCGCCAAAAAAGCTTCGTATTTTTTATAAAGAGCATCAGAGAATTTTATGCTTCCGATAACCTTTCCAGATGCATCTTCTATTTCCACCAACTTCTTTTTTGCGCGTACCGCATCCAGTATCTGATTGATTAAAGGATCGCTACGCATATTTTTTTCAGCGGTGTTCATTCCTTTGGCCTCGTCAGTTCTATTTCATCTTCAAAGAAGGACCTGCGTTCGAGTTTTCCGCCATCGTCGGCGAACTCAACCATATACTGATTCCGACCATCGTATTCGCACCACGAAACACGGCCGCGATAATTCAATCCAAGCTTCGTTATAGTTACGTAATCTCCCGGTTTAAAAAGGAACGATACGTTGAAGTATTTAGAAGGGGATGGAGTCTCCGAGATCGGTGGGAGGTTGTGCAGGCTTTTGAGTAGTTTCTCCTCCAGAGTTTTTTTCTTCATTTGGCACCAAGAGACATTTGATTTTTGGCCCACCACGGACCAGTTCCAAGTTTACGCTGTAGCCGCCCTTCTCGCGGATCCACGCGGCACCGATGGTTTCCCATCCACTGCCGTCGTCTTTGCGCTTTATTAACCGATATTGAGGTTTGTCACCCATCACTGCTCCGTCACTTCTTTTGTTGCCTGTTCCTCAGTCGTATCAATCACAATATCAATATTCTGAGGCTGATATTGAACCTGCTTGGTCGCTGGCTCTTTGTCAACGTTTCCAAACACCATTCCACCGAACGGAGCGGTCACTGCTAAGAACAAAACTATGGCTAATACTGGCATACGTTTACCTACCAACTTTCTCGATCTTTGAATTCCAAGGTCTGCTGCCAATGCGATACGCATTTTCACAGGTGGATCTGATTTTATCACAGTATATCTACCTATACACTATTGATTCGAAGATTCGTTCGCAAGTTCTAAAAGCACATCGGCGTGACAAGCTTTGGGAGCACACCAGCAAACTAGGTTTTTTCCCTTCAGTTCGCCTATACGCGCAAGTAGAGGCTTATTTTTGTTAATATACTCTCTATATTTTTCTATACACTGGTCGCGGTTGCCATCCGATCCTATCAAATAAGGATTTCCCCATATCGAAGGTCTACCAACGTAGACAGCATCTTTCGGGACGAGAGGATTATGTCGGTTGTAAACTCTGGGGAGAGACACTTTACAAGCCGAAGTTAATCTTTCTGTGAAGATCGTAGCTCTGTTTGAACATATCTTCTTTCGTATTCGGTATATTGATACCGTTAATTGCGTCTTCAATCCCAATTTTCATTGCACGAGCTGCAACTGGAAAATCAACGCCTCCCTTACCAGTCCCCATTCCGGGAAACGCTATAATTTCTTTTTCCAGTTCCTCTATATTTGAGATAACAAATAGCCATTCCCGCATCGCCGCACGTGTCGCAAGATAAATATCTATGGGATCCGCAATGACTTTAGGAATACGCATGGTGGGTGCCGCAATCATAAACGGAATTTCTTCGTCATCTGTCTGACAAATAATGGCCTGTCCGATTAAAAGCTCGCCGCCTTGATGCTTTATAGTTTCACGAAGGTCATCTTCAACTCCGGGGAAGCGATTTTTTAACGCAAGAGCTGCGCCGGAACCCATAATGCCGAATGAATTAGCCGGTAGAACTACGCACGCAGCTTTTGCCTTAGTAATATCGACATACTCAACATTTTCAAACCCAACTGCTTGGGATGCCAAAATAAATTTTGGGTTTGTATCCCGAATAAAAACCTTCATGCGCTTCCTATGGGTGTTTGAATAACTTCCTTATCTTTTTTGCGAACCTCGTAACCGTTTTCTTCCAGCCAGTCGAGCACCGCATTAACGCTCCATGTCTGATACTGCCATGCGGCCTCAGCCATTGCCTTCCCTTCACAAATTTCGCGGATCATATTGTTACGGGCAAGCTGTTTAAGATCGATAATTTGGGTCACTTATTTTCCTTTTCCCTAAAGTAAAAATCACGTTGTCCAACGATATACCCCATATCGGATGGTAGGCAAGGAGGATTATGAAACATATGCCCAGCAGGGGTTAAAGATTTACTCTTTAGTAGATGCAATTTCTTCCGGCGTCCTAGTCATGTAAAGCGCATCCGCGACTTGTCCGTTATCAAAGCCGAATGCTTCGCCTGTTAGGGCTAACAGCTTCTCCGTGCTGATGCCGGGATCAGCATTTTCTATCTCGTTCCATTTGACTCTGACCTTCTGTGCGGTTGTTAGTTTCATGGCAATTTCTGGGGTTAAGGGTTAAGTGGAGCTTCCCGCAGGGTTTTGCACCATGTCCCATCCACACGTCTAGATGGTCTGCTCAAGCCTATTGCCGAGACGATCAACAGTAGGGTCAATAGCAGAGGGAAGCATAATTCCTTTCGTTCTGGATTATAGAGCTTACAGTTTGCCGCCTGTAAAATCGCGGTGTTTGATCTTGGCAATGATGCGATGACCTGACCGAGTTTTTAATTCAACTTTTGGACGCATGACGAGTCCTTCGGACGGGAAGTCACCCCATGTTGATTTCATACCATCACGCACAAGTTTGATGGCATCGGACAGAGTACCGCTGCCGACCAGAGGAACGACGTCAATGCCGAGTTTCTTGGCGACATCCTCAACGTCCTCGCGCTGTAGCCACCAAGGACCAGCTTGAACGTCAAATAGTATGAAGCCAGGTTCCTTGCGATAATTGCCGCCAGATTGAATTTTTCCGCCGTAGCCTTCGCCGTATAGAGTAATTGGCACAAGGTCTTGGCCTTCAAAAGCGGCCTGAAACTTATCAAAAGTGACGGCAGCGTTAAGCGCATCGAGCAAGGTGGCAGGAATTTGCGCCGCATCCGTGCGACCACCAAAGCGCAGTTCTTTTCGTCCATCCGTATAGAAAGCAGCCGAGATGCGAATGTTTGTGCCGTCCACCTTCTCGGTGAAAGACCATTCGTTGTCTTTGAGATATTTGAACTCAGGGCAAGCCCATTCGCTTTCGATAATGCGGCCTTTGTTCGCCATATCGCGCTTAAACAGGGTGTTGATTTTAACGTATTCTTCCATGGTGCTCATATTTCGGGGTTAAAGTTGGTTCCGCTCTTTCGCCTTCTGGGCGTTCGACTTCTTTATGGTGATGAACCACTCAATACCGCCGATCTTCACCCACAAGTCGCTTTCATCCATTCCCGACCCGGTATCAATTTCAGTCCCTTGATCTTTCACGCCTTCAAGGAAGGTCATAATCTCGTGAGCTACGGAGGCGGCATCTCTAGTTGTTTGGTTGAACATGCAAATTCTGGGGTTATTGACTCTCGGTTGATTCTTGACACAGATATAACATGGCTTGACATTGGTTGTCAAGAGGTATAATGTGTCAGACATTGGAGTCAAAATGAAAAACGAACAATTAGCCATCCGTATGCCGAAACCCATGAAAGATGCCCTCCAGAAACAGGCCGACAAAGAAGGTCGAACGATGTCAAATTTGGCATTCAAAATCATAAGTGATTGGTTGGCTGAGAGGAAGAAGAGATAATGTCTGAAAAATCAGTAACGACTCAAGATGAAGTGCTTGCAACACTCCAAGACCGCCACAAAAGGTACGGTACTTTTATGGATCAGGCTCGATGCGTTCAGAACCTGAGAGCATTCTTCCGCGAACAACCGAAATGGAATGATCTAGCGCACGATCAGAAAGAAGCTTTGGAAGTAATAGCTCAGAAAATAAGCCGCATTCTTGGCGGTGATCCTGACTATGACGATAATTGGCATGACATTGCTGGCTACGCTCGGCTTGTAGAAAAACGTTTAAAGGGAGAGGCGTTATGAGTTCACAAACCACTCCGCGTTACCGATTAGAGCAACGGCCTATGGCTACGCCCACGCCAATGATGATCGTGGACACCGAGGGCAAACGGCTGGTTGCTGTGCTGGAGGGTCAGGCTAGCGCGACAATGGACGAGGCGCGGATTATGGTGGAGGCATTGAATGCAGGACTCTAAAACGACGAGCAAATTATGATGAAACAAAATGTTATCTATTTTATAGCGGCTGTTTTCTTCGCTAGTTTTTCAGTGGCGCTCGTTTTTTCCGGTTTTGATCCTACTGGAGCCGGAGCCTCATTTTCTGCGATAGCTTCCATAGGATTTTTCGTTGCGGCAGGAGTAAATTGATGACAACCAAAACGACGCCAGATTTCCGCGCAGCAACTGCTGAGTTGTATCAGAAGGTTGAGCATTGCGTATCCGCATCCGGAAGGCCGGTGAGGATAGACGTTCTGTTGCTCACACACATCGACCAAGCATTGAAAGCGGCTTATGACGAAGGCCGACGGGATGGGGAGAACTATGCAAGACCATAAATCCAAAACCACACCACAAGGGATGCAAGATCCTTTGACAACAAAATGGGAAGTAGCTGGAGAACTTAACGGTGATGGCGAAAACTTTTTTGTAATTTCAAATATTCCGCAGAACGACAGAGCATGGATTATTCTGAAGAATATCCCTCGCCGTTTAGCTGATCACATTGTTTCTCTTCACAACGCGGATTATGGCCATGACTGAAAGACCGCCACAAACGACAACAGACGGTGCTGAGGAAGTCCACCTTCTCAATGAGAAATACGCGCTTAATAATTCTCAAAAGACGCCCATCCCGAAAGATCATACACAGCAGCCAGCGTGTCCCATGGAGATGGCATTTGAGAATATGTGCGTTCGTTACGGAATTAAATTCGAGCGCAATGATAGTGTTACAGGTTTAGATTTTTATCTGCCGAGCTTTAATGTTTATGTCGAGGTTAAACAATTTCATAGCGAGCGCATCGCCGAGCAAATGTCACGGCAAGAAAACGTGATCGCCATTCAGGGAATGCGGGGGATGGTTGCCCTCGAAAAAATGATGAACCAAGCTTGGCTGATGGGGGATAAAAATGGACAATCCTGAAACAATAACGGCTGATATTATCTAGGGAACGGCGGATTTATTTCTCGCGTTCAGGTTCAGGCGATGCACAAATGCAAACGCCTCACCTCCGTCTTCGAACGTCACAACCGGTCGCTCCGGCCGCTCACCCTCATGGCAGAATATGGCCGTCACTTCTTTTTTGCCATCATGCCACGCACCCAGATAATAAGGATGCTTTTTACCGATGAGAGGATCTGGGGTCACGTATCTCTATCTCCGAATCATGCAGCCTCGACATAATGACTATCGGTTTTACATTATCTGATTCTAATCTTTTCTTAAGATGCTGTGAATCAGCAGTCATATATAGCCTTCGCCTGTGTCTTCAGCATCGCCGCTTCCTGCTGGCTGATATACCGCTCGCGCTTCATCTCGATATACCCGTTTCTCCGCAACCACGCAATCGCACCAAAAATAGCGTCCGGCATGTCGTCATGGTCACCCTTCGGAAACTTCGCGCACTCCTGTATCGCCACATCCGCCCATGCCCTCGCAGGCGCATACACCATCTTATCCGCAAACAAATACTGAATGCTATACGCTCTTGCCACCTTGTCCCCACGCTCCGGATCCGCCAAAATCGTCTGGAAATCCTCATTTCCGAATAGCCTTTTTATTTCCTGCGCCACGCTCTTCCCCGACGCCTTGTTCTCAATTATCAACGCATCGCAAAACACAGCGTTCCTCGCCCCATACTTTCCCGACAGTAAACACGTGCTCACCAACCGATGCACCAGCTTGTGCAGCTCCAGCCGCTCCTGCCACGCCCTCATCAACATCATCTTCGCGTTGCCCTGCCGGTCCCGCCATACCCCTATCATCGCCGCCGCGCTGTAGTCGTTCTCCTCATCCTCCGTGTACGCCGTGTCCGCATACACCACCACGTATTCCATCGGCGGGTAGTTAACCACCTCATGCTCCACGTAATCCTGACTCTGCTCGTCCCACTGCTTCTTCTTGACCGTCCACACCTTCTCCTCACCCTTCGGCGGAAATAACTGCCACCACGCCTCCCGTATAATCCCTCCACCCCTCGGCGTAGGACTCTGCTGCAACTGCCCCGCCGCCGCAAAAGGCCCCAACGCCCGCTTCAGATTGTCCACTTCCTCCTGCCCAAACCGCTCCGGCCATAATAACGTCCCCCGCGCCTCAGCCATCGGACTCCCCGGCACCACCACCAACTGCCCGTTCGTCCCCTCCGTCAACCCCTCCAGCGTCTCCCCGTTCTCGTCCAATCCCCTCGGATCCTGCCACCCCAACTTGGTCACGCAATGCATCGTCGGCTCATACTCCATCGGCAACCGCAACAACGTCCAGTCCCCATCTGCCTCCGCCTTCTTCATAATGTGCCCAGCCAAATCTCCCTCATGCAGCCGCTGCATCACCACAATGAAACTCCCCGTCTTCGGGTCGTTCAACCGCGTACTCATAGCCTCGTCCCACCACTGCAACACCCCCTCTCTCACCACGTCCGACTCCGCCTCAGCCGCATTGTGCGCGTCGTCCACCACAATCACCTCAGCCCCCTCACCCGTCAGCGCTCCCCCCACCGACGTGCTCAGCCGATACCCGCCTTCAGAATTGTCAAACCTCACCTTCGTGTTCGCATCGTCCAATAACGTAAAATGCTTCCAGTTCGCCTTGTACCACGGACTCTGCATCAGCCTCCGCGACTTCACACTGTCCCTCAAACTCAAATGATGCGCATAGCTCGCATACAAAAAACTCGTCTTCGGACCCATATGCGCTTTCCGATTTACCAAATCTATCTTCTGCGCCCAGCAGTACGGAACCAACGCCACACTCGTCGTCAAACTCTTCATCGTCCGAGGCGGCTGGTTTATCAGCAAGTGCCTTATCTCCCCTCTCAATAACGCCTCCAGATGCTCACACACCGCCTGCGTATGCCACCCGTCCACAAACGGTGCCGGATCCAAATACTTCCACCCAGCCTTGATAAACCCGTACAGGCTCCTCTCACACAACAGCTTCCCCAGCTCATCCTCAATCTGCGAAAGCTCTCCTAACTCCGCTCCAGCAGCTAGCGCCATCAGTCTGTCAAGTTGCTCACTCATCAGATGGGACCCAATCATAAGGGGTACTTACAGATGGGACCCTTTTCATTTCCTGTCCTGTTCCGGGGGTAGAAGGGGAGTAGGTACC
>Ga0335069_10002883_pt1 | contig 26239 bp, 26 predicted proteins | sample Lox_Sample_11_FD_206714 | JGI IMG/M metagenome (GOLD analysis project Ga0335069, IMG submission 206714) | Soil microbial communities from Loxahatchee National Wildlife Refuge, Florida, United States - Lox_Sample_1.1 | ecosystem: Environmental > Terrestrial > Soil > Wetlands | place: USA...
GCACGAGGCGCTGGCGCATTTGATGCCGGCGGTAGGCGCGCGAGTGGTCCCATAACCAAGCATCGAGCGCGGCCGGCACGCGCAATTTGAGTTTTAGTTTCATTTGGAAACCTCCGAAGGATTCATTTTTGCGCTGGATCAGCTTCAGTTCACTTCACTTCCCCGAGGATCTCCCTGCATAGCGCAGCAGACTTATCTTCGTGGTGCTCCATCTCCCCAGAGAGAGCCACGAGCCACAAGCGCTCGCCTTTCCACTTTTCTGGGGTGAGCGTAGAATGCAGCGCATTAGCGGTACAGATTTTAAGCGGTCCCTTGATCTCTTGAACAAGTCCAGGTCGCGCTGCTTCTTCTGACCTTCCGCCGTTGTACGGCAGGCCCCTGGAATCGGATTTCCAGAACGATAAAAAGACGTTCGGATCAGAGCATAGATGCTTCCAGCGCGATTGCTGTTCTCTCGTCCATTTGGCGATTCCTGATATGGCGATCGACAACCAATAGCCGTAGCCGGAGCCGTCGCCGGAGCCGTCGCCGGAGCCGTCGCCGTAGCCGTAGCCGTAGCCGGAGCCGTAGCCGTAGCCGTAGCCGTAGCCGTCGCCGGAGCCGTCGCCGGAGCCGTCGCCGTAGCCGGAGCCGTCGTCGTAGCCGGAGCCGTAGCCGTCGCCGGAGCCGTAGCCGTAGCCGTAGCCGGAGCCGTAGCCGTAGCCGTCGCCGGAGCCGTCGCCGGAGCCGTCGCCGTAGCCGGAGCCGTCGTCGTAGCCGGAGCCGTAGCCGTCGCCGGAGCCGTAGCCGTAGCCGTAGCCGGAGCCGTAGCCGTAGCCGTAGCCGGAGCCGTAGCCGTAGCCGGAGCCGTCGCCGTAGCCGGAGCCGTAGCCGTAGCCGTCGCCGGAGCCGGAGCCGTCGCCGTAGCCGTAGCCGTAGCCGTCGCCGTAGCCGTCGCCGTAGAATGCTTCAGTCCATTCCGGCAGTTTGCCGAATACTACGCCCACGGAGCCTTCTCCCAGCGCTCGATTGCCTCGGGGCTAACCTCAGACACGGACGTAATGCTCCGCAATTCAATATCGGCAGCGGGTCCGATCTTGCAATTATCGTTCGGGCCTACTGATGCCAGTCCCATGAATCCGCGTAGATCGGCAGACCAATATACGCACAGTCGTGCCGCCCGCAATTTGATCGTTTCTCCTCCCGTCTCCGACGCATAGCCGAAGAAGATGCCCCGATGGGCCGTCGTCACGAGTACTGCTCTTTCCTTCTTTTTCATTGTTTTGGTCCTTCCCCTTTTTCAAAAAATCTTTCCAGATTCCTTTCGTAATCCGTTTCGGTCATCCTACTTCCTTGCGCTTCGCGGATCGTAAACCGCTTCCGCATATCCTCAACGAGCGGCGTCCCTTCAGAGGCCGCTCGTTTACAGTCCGAAATTACCGTATGTCCGCCGCTAAACTTGTTGCGAAGTTCGGCGACATATCCAGCGAAATCACTATGCGGCTTCCGGGCTGTAGGCATTTATGCAACCTCAGTCGCCCATCGAACGGGACATTTTTGGTTAGTCCCCTTTGCTCCGGTACATCCCCTCAAGACACACAGCGCAATGGCCGTTCTTGTCGAGGGCACGGACATCCCCGCAAAACTTGCACTTATCGTGGTTTCTCCACATTCCACTAATGCATTCAGCCGTCGTCCTTGGCTCAAATGCAATCACACGGAACAACGCCCCATCAATCAGATTCCGCTGACCAGCATCCATCGCAGCCGTTGCCGTATCGTAAAACCCGTGGAAGGTGGCCCACTTTCCGAAATCGGTCAGAAACTCCACAAAGTATTTGGTATCAGCCATCTATCTGCCCTCCGCTTTTGCAATCGAAGCATTCAGATCATTGCAGGCGGTCGAATGGAACCGGGCGTCCTTCAGGTGCTTCACCGGGCATGGACAGAAGCAAAGGCGACCGTACTCTTCGATGTAGAGATCCCCGCCGCCCGCCATTTTTGGCATTCAGGAGAAGTTCCTGCGCCGTGGCGTAAAGCGGCCAGTTATCAACGTGATCGTCCAAGCTGTGTTGCCGATCACAGGCAAACGCAACCCGATTCAGCGACATGGGCGATGGAGTCTTATCCGGGAAATGGTCAACACGCAGTTGGCATTCAGGAACGTGGTGGATTTGTTGTTTGGTCTGCATGGCGTAGCTCCTAACTACATCACCGTTGTATTTGAATCCCGCACGGTAGTCAAGTATATAATTCCCATTTCAATAACGGCATCGCAAATATGTTTCAAGGCTTTTGCTTGTTCTAGTGTCATACTCTGTTAGGGCTCCTATTCCCTGATCTATACTTGCACGTTGTTTTGTATTTCGATCCTAGGATTTTGAGGGTATCATGCGGAACTTTTGCGGGTAGAACGATAGGCGAAACCAGTACCACGAAGCGAACGAAGAACCACTCCTCCCGTGCCCGTGTTTGGTCCCGTGGCCGAGATTGTCGCTTAGGCAGCGGGTAGAACTCTCGGGACGCGCTGAGCCGCCGGAGGCGTAAGGCAAAGAATCCTCAAATGTTAGAGAGGAAACCGCCTTGCACGGCACGATGCAGAGGGGTACTATACTCAAGGTGGATCGGTATCGAATGCGCACAGCATTGTTTTCCATGGTTATCGTTTTGGCATGCTCATGCCCCGGCCAGGCCGAGACGCTGAATAGCACCTCTGCCCCACCGCCGGCCCAAGTCCAGCCCAGTCCAACCAATTGTTCGTCCGCTCATTTCTCCAACGATTCCACCAGTCTTTTCACGTGCACGATTTCCACAGCTCTCGCCAAACCAGAGTGCGCGGGCTGCGGGTTGAACGGCAGCGATACGGGCACGATGGCGGTGAGGACACCAACCATTCGGCCAGTATCTCCAGACATGAGTGGGCTACCACTTTGCCCAGGCACCACCGGCAACACGATGAGCAACTCCTGCACCAACGACGGCCCCAGACCAGTTGTGCCGGCTGTCGTGCCTCTCAAGAACAAAGGGAAATCATCGGTACCTCTCATTCGGAACTTCGGTGTGGAATGCAGGTGTGCTGTGCGCCTCCGTCGCCGAAACAGGCGTGACAATACTCCTGTTCCGACTCCTCTTTCAGGAGCGCACAGAGCGCCTTCATTATGCGTTCAGCCCCCGGTGACTCCAGTTCTCGGTAGTCAATATGAACTGCTTGTCCCTTGTTCCGCACTCGGATGTATGCGTGGCCGCGTGGCAGTTTGTCGTCGCTCGCCATATTTGTCATTCCTTTCGTGACATCACGAACCTGATCGAACTTCCGGAAGCGAACGCTGAATCAAACGGATCGTACGTCACATAGCCCCGCTTGCGCTTCGAGTCGTTCAGCTTCGCGCGTAAAGATTCGCCTAGACATTCCCTTCGCAGCAAGTTCGCGGAGTTCTTTCGCGCGCCGAATAAGAGACTCCTTCGGATCGGCCTTTGGCCGTTCGGTTGGCACCAATCCTTCTCCGAAAAGCGCTAAAGCCAAACGCCGTTCAGCAAGCTTTCGCGCGCGCTTAGACATTCGCCCAGATGGAGATGAAAGGGCAATCGCGTCCACCATGGTGTCGGAAGTACGAGGCGGGAGATTCATGCCGGCCACCTATCAAGTCGCGAACCAGCGGGAGAAATCATCATACGCTGATGCTTCCGTGCGTCCCAGATGGCCTTGACCTCCGGCAACGTGCAGCCAAGGCTAGCGCGTAGTGGAGTTATATCGGATTCCAGTGTGGTTGTCAACAGCAAAGTCCGAATGTTGCGAATTATTTTCTTGCGCCTGGAACCGCATCATTCTACACTGGATTCCGGATAGCCCTTTTTGTGCTCGTGCTTGTTGGCTTCCAGTCCGCCGACAAAGCACTCATCAACTTCGACCGTGCCGCGCAGTTTGTCCATTCCGCCGCCGGGTCCGTCGCCGCCGCAAGCCTCGCGGAGCCGACCGAGGATGAACCACGCGGTTTTTTGAGTCACGCCGATTTCTTTCGCCAGTTGCAGGCTGGAGATGCCCTTGCGGGCGGTAACGAGCAAATACATGGCGTACAGCCACTTGTCCAATGGAACCTTCGAGCGTTCCATGACGGTGTTGGTCCGGACGGTGAAGTCAAAGCCGCACGGCAGGCAGCGATAGAAGCCCGCCTTGCGCGTGGCACAGGTGCCCAGGGCGCTGATGTGTTCGCCCGATCCGCAAGCCGGACAGACGGGGCCGGAGGGCCAGATGCGGCCCTCCAGGTAAATGCGGGCGGACTCTTCATCGGGAAACATCTGGAAGAGTTGGAAGGTGCTGATGGTGGAGCGGGACATGGCCTAATAACTCCCCGCGTAGGTGGAAATCTCAATGCTTTGATTAGGGCGGAACCATGCAAGATGAAGATCTTCGATGCCTCCGTTTCGATCCAGAAACGCAGGGGGAACGAGAAAGTATCCATACCGCTCGTTCTTGTAAGCCAAGGGGTTGGCATGCCCTTCGCGCGCATCTCGGTTCCAGCGCGTGAGCGAGTCGATGATATCCTGTCCGAGCGCCTTGCGCACGTCTTTGACGCGGGTATAAGCCGTCACGTGCCGGTTGCCATTGCCGTCCCAGAATCCGACGCCTACAGCGTCGGTGTCGAGGAGCGGCAATTCAAGGTTGTGGCGATCAGCCATGGCAACAGCCATTGCTTTCGTGATCGTCCGGCCGGAGCACGAAACAACGTCGCCGCCTTCGCGGTCCAGCCACGTATGCCAATGGTAGCCACCGTTGCTATTGCAGTGAGCGATACGGCGAAGCAGCCCGTTCTTGAGTGTGATGTCCAAGCGGGCATCGATGGATTCTTGCGAGCACTGAATCATGTCTTTCATGTCTCTATATTTCATTGTTTTTGGTCCTTCCCCTTTTTCAAAAAATCTTTCCAGAGTTGCAGTCATAACAGAGAGCGCTCCTATACGCTCATTAGCTCGACTCTCTCGAATCGAGCTAATGAGCGGGCCACGTTCCAGCGTAGCCCGCACTGCTTTTGTTCAGCTTGTTTGCGTGCCATTTCTCAAGGCTCCTATTCCCTGATCTATACTTGCACATTGTTTTGTATTTCGATCCTAGGATTTTGAGGGTATCATGCGGAACTTTTGCGGGTAGAACGATAGGCGAAACCAGTACCACGAAGCGAACGAAGAACCACTCTTCCCACTAGTCTAACCCTGTCGAACGGACAGAACTGCTATTGCAAACCAGAGCCGATAGAGGCGAAAATAAGACGAGTAAACTACAATTAACTATGGAACGTGAATCAGACTGGCGTTGCATTTGTAAACACTGGTGTAGATCTGAAACCCAACAGTGCTTAAAGTGCAAAAGACTACGACCACGACGCATCATCACCAGGCGATCCCTCAGAATCAAACGCCTCGAAGCTATCAATCAACGCTGCCTCATCAGAAATGGCATTGAACCGCGGCCTGACTACCAGAAGAAAGCCGTGCCAGAACATTCCAGAACTGGCGCGCGCACCGACGCGCTGCCTGCAGCTGACTCAATCGATGGCTGAGCACTAGAGCGAAGTGTACATGCTAATCAGGCCCATTTCAAGGCCTTTTTCCTCGATCTCGAGACGCATTGCAAACAAAGCCACTTACAGCACAATTAGTTTACATAATCTCCAATTCTCGGAAGCTGGCTATGAGCGCACCAGGCGCAGAGATGGTCAGTCGGCGGAGGGTCAGTCAGTCGGCTGGCCGCCGATCGCACCAAGAGCGTTTTCTACGCTTAGAATCATAGCTTTAATACTGCTGATTCATTGTTTCAGGGGTACCGGGAGGGGCTTGCCGGCGCCGCGCTGGTCCTACATATCTCTCAAAAAAAATGCTTAGGGTGTAAATGTAAACATTGACTTTGATGGATATGGTGGTAGGATGTTAAGTAGAAAGGAGTTAGACTGTATGAAGCCAAGGCATCCAGTGGAGTTGTTGGCGTGTGCGATTGCGTGTCAGGAGGGATGGTTTGTGCCTGGGACGGTGCCTGTTACGCATAACAATCCAGGGGATTTGAAGTACGCGGGGCAGAGGGGAGCGACGGGGAATACGGGGGCGATTGCTTCGTTTGCGAGCGTACCGTTGGGGATAACTGCTTTGTTTCGGCAGATTTGGTTGCAGGCGTCGATGGGACAGACGGTGCGGCAGATCATAGAGGCATGGGCTCCGGTTACGGAGAACGATACGGAGAAGTACGTGGAGAATGTGCTGGCGTGGACGGGGTTGCCGGGGGATGTGGTGGTGCTGGAGTTGTTGCCGCCGCTGGTGGATTTGAGGACGTTCGTGAACACAGATCCAGATGCGGGCAGGATGGAGTACGAGACAGGGGTGAAGTGACCGTTTAACGAAAATGGTTGCTTCGTTTAACGAAAAAGGGTATGTTGTTAAACGGAGGCGTTAAACGATGGCGAAGCAGAGGATTATCGGAGTGAGGGTAGACGAGGAGCAGAGTGCTCAGTTCGAGCGGGCGGCGAAGGCCGTAGGGAAGTCGGTATCGGAGTGGATGAGGGGATTAGGGGCGCGGGAGATTGCGCCACCCGATGAGTACGAAGTATCTCCGGTCCTGGAGCACGCTGCGAAAGCGGAGCCGGGATTCGGAAAGAGCGTGACGGAGTTTCTGCTGGAGAAAGAAGAAACAATACGGGTTCCAGGTTCAGGTGGGCTAACGGGCGTATACGTCACAGAACCAGACAGCGCTGAAGAACAGTGCCTCAGAGTATTCGGAGAGTTCGCCGTTCTTAAGCAAGCTCCTAAGTACATTCCGAAGTGGGCGCAAATGACCTGGGAACAGCGCTACGAGGCTCTTAAGTCACGGAAAGAGGCAGAGGCTTGACGAAACCATCAATGCCTAGTAGATTGAAAACAGGGAAACAAACGGGGCGGATCGTTCCCAGTCCGCTTACCGTTTCAGACAAAGAGCCGCGCTCGGAAGGCAGCGGCTCTTTTCGTTTAGCTTGTCTGAATGGTCGGGCCTTCGGCGTTTTGGCCCATCGTGGGCGGCGCCGAGTCGGTGGCTTTTCGTCCTTGAGCGTTGGCGATCATCCCGATCCCTAGCGCCTGCTGCAACTTCAACCGGGAGATTTCATCATCCGGAATCGCTAGGTCGGGCGGCGCGAAGTTCTGTACGCCCATCTTGTCAAGTAACGTAAACACCGAGACATAGCCCATCTTAGCTAACAGGAAGTACTTCATGAGTTCCTGCTGCGCCGCGGAGTTCAACAAACTGGACGGGTCAAACTTGCACTCAGCCGCCAGCAGCATTGCCTTGCATCGTTCATAGGGCTGACGCGGAAGGTCCGCGAAGGCGTCCTCGGTGGCCGCGATGTCTCCGGGACTCCCATCTGGAACGTCGTCTGGAACCATCGTGTTCGGGTCGTAATCGAAATCTTCGTTGGTCGCTCCCATTGGGCCGAACTGCGCGAGACGCTTGGTGAGCGAATCGAACTCCATCGAGTCATAGAGGTACTGCATCGCAAACTCAGTATAGAACTGCTCAAGGATGCGCGAGCGCAGACGGATGCCGGGCGTCATGGCCTTCATGAGCGTGTCAATGGTATCGTCGGAGGGAATCTGCGCGAGTCCCGCCATCGCCGAAGGATCGGCGGTGCCGGCGAGTTTCTGCATTGTCTCCATGTCGAACTTGATGACTTCCCAGATCAACTGGTCAAGAGGAGGGGGATTGACGACGTTCAGGCCCTTTCCAGAGGCGAGGTTGGTTTTAATCTTATAGCCCGGCGCGCGGGAGTCGAATTTGTTCAGTTCCGCTTTTGAGACGTTGCGGTCTGCAATGACTCCGGGCTGCGCGACCTGTTGGGAATGATCGTCGATCACCCGCAGATTCATGTTGATCGAATGCTGTAGGGGAAGGCAATCCCAGAGCGGGGCCTTTCCGAACCAGGAGCCAGGCCAGGGATTCAATGTCAGCTTAATGAGAGGGAACTGCCCGTGCCAGTACGGAGAAGGTCCATCGTAGCCAAGAACCCCGTTCGCCCAGACGATCAGCCGTCCAAAGGGATAGAGAGGCTTATCCTTCGGGACAGCGTAGGACCAAGGGGTTAAAGGCTTTCCATCCTCCCATTTGCCCATGTATACGGTTTTCCCGGTTTTGTTCATCCGTCCGTCTTTGAGATACATCGTATTGACGAAGATTGTCGGGGTAAAGGGAATCTTGGCGTCTGCCTTGGACCGCTTTGACAGTGGCCCTCCGACCTGTCCGGGTCCGTCGATGATGCGTGTCAGCCATCCAAACATCCCTGTTCCTGGAGTAGATGCGATCGGCTTAACGACCTTGTTGAACTCCTGCTTGAACCACTCTGGGGTTCTGGCCTGACGGATGATGACGCCGGCCGACTCTTGAACCGTATGGTAGGAAATCGGATCGATGGGGAAAACGTTTCTGGGATCAGGCGATTCGACTACCATGTCGTCCAGGCGGCGCGAGTAATGAAGATGAGCGTATCCCGTACCGGCAACGGTGTAATAGCGGATCACGTCTCCGATACGAAGCGCAATCTGCCGGTCGGCGTACCATCGTTCCGCCCGCTTGTTGGACAAACGGAACTGCGCCTGATATTTGGGATTCTGTGTCGAGTAGTTCCAGAAGTACCGGGTATCGGTCAATTCCGCGGTCAGGTCCTCGGCAATCTTGGAAACGAGGTTTACCCGCGTCTGGGAATAGTGACGCGCGTTCGGATAGTAGGAAACCTCTGTGGACTTCTCATAATGGAAGATTTCGTTTAAAGCCTTGTCAATCTTGTCATAGCCAACCTGGGACTCGACGAACCGGATTCCCCGTCTGAGCCGCTCCTCGCACCATTCCAGGATATCGTAATCCCTGGTTCCCGCTTCCGCTTCGTCAACGGTGGCCGGCGGCAGATCAAGGTAGTCATCGTTCATGGATTCAGTCTACGGCATTCCCGAGGGAACTTAAATGGGTGCCGGTATATTGAACTTGATCGGATCGGGAAGACTGCTTTCCGTCCAGGGACCGGATGCCGCTCCCTCCGCCACGTCGAGCGCGAGTTTTTCGAGAACTTCCTTGGGAGCGCGGGGAAGTTCTGGTTCCCGGTAGGCCATTTCTTCATTCCCCGAAACGAAGTTGGAAGCCTCGTGAACGAGTCCCGTCTCTTTCTCGAACTTCGACATGGACATGATCTCAACGCGCTCAAATCCCTGGCGGGCATAAACCTCTGGCATCGGTTGATCGTTTCGCATTGGCGTCCTGCGTTCTCCCGTGACAGGATGAACATAGACAACCGCTCGCTCTGACGAGTGAACCTGCGCCCGCCTCTCAAAGCGTGTATGATAGCACTGCGAACACTGATTCCCTGATTCGTTCTTGTGGCCGTTGCCGCAGATCCAGAATTGGAAAGTTTCTCTCCGCATCTACCATACCGCTCCCTCAAGCGCCGGCCTGAGAACATCCTGCCAGAAGTAATCAGCCGGGTCCTGTCTTCCTGCACAGCGGCTTAGGTGGCGCTTGGCTGTGTTCGGATCTACCCTGACATGAAGAATCAGAGATCCGTCAGGCTCTTTCTCTACTGCGCAGTTCAGGCCCGAGGATAGCGTGACTCTCGGTGTCGAAGGTTTCTTGGTTCCGTCCGTCATGGTTTAACACTACAACGTTGATTTCCTAACGTCAAGACTCGTCCCAGAAATCCGTTACGGTGGAGCGCCAGTCCTGGAACGACGGAATCGACTCTCCTAGAACCGGTGCGTAGCGCTGGTAGTCAATGTGAGGAACGCTCGTGACGATATCGGAAGTGCGCTCCGGATTCATGTCCCACTTGTGTCCTCCCCAAAAACAAAGGTTCGCCGCCATGAACAGATCATCATGATAGCCATAGGCAGCACGCGCCCGCATCTTGTCCAGATCGATTTCTGCATTCGCGTATTCGGATTTCAGCCATTTTGATCGGATGAGCGCATTCGACTGCATCAGGTGGCGCCGAGCCCTATACCACAGCAGTTTCATCGATTCGCGCGAGGACCACCAACCTAAACGATTCGTCTCCTCCGCGACATCCGTGATATACTCCCAATGCCATAGATTTCCGTATCCCAAACGGAGGAGTTCCTGGGTCGCCATCATCCCGCAACCAGGCCATGCTTCCCAAATCAATTGGCACTGATCCTCATCCTTGCCGGCATAGATCCGGCCCAACGTATTCGCCACTCGCGCGATTTCGACGGCATCGCAGGGTGCGAAGTATTCCGCGACCTGTACATCCCGGTAGTGAATCTTCTGCCGATCCGTCGTCGGATCGATCTCTGGAACTCTTCGCCCCTTGAGGTCGGTGGTCCATAGTTTTTCTTCAAGGGCATCAACGGCAAAGATTTCAATGGCTCCGTTATCCGTCTTCTTCTGGTTGTCGGTGCGAATCGCTCTTGTCCATCCCGTAATCCCCTCGGCGGTGTCCATGCCCATGATATAGGTGAGTTTGGGATTCGGAGGTTCCCACATCAGCAAGAGTCCGCGAGGATCGTCGAGCGCTTCGTCCCTCGATTCCCGGCATGGTTCTACCTTGGAACCGGAAACGTAAAACGCTTCGGGGAATTTCACCCTGCCGCCTCCACTTCGTAACACATAGGATCACGGAGATCGAGTTCCATCTTCTCCAGGAGTTCGACGGGCAACGCTCCTTGACTCCAGTTGACGAAGGACTGTTCTGGAGTCGCCGGATAGGAAGCAAGGAAAGAAGCGAGTTTATCGTCGCGGCTGTATTTGGCTCTTTCGGTCTGCCACCAGTAGAGTTGCGCCTTTGAAGGATGAATGGTCATTCCCTCGCAGAACTCAGGAGAGGTTCTCTCGATCAGATGGAGATGCTCGACCGTATGCTCATCCGGTTCCCATCCCTCGGGAGCATTTGCTCGGTACTTGAGCCGGTTCATGTACCACGGAACAAAAATGTAGATCCAGGATTCGTAGCCCGTTAGTTTCTTGCGGCAAGCCTCTGTGACTTCTTGCCAGTAATTTCCCTTTCCGGCCGAAGTCGCTTCCTGGACGTGCAGCGTCATTCTTCCCTTGGGAAGCGCGGGCGCGAACGAGAATCCGATCTGATGCGGAGAAGCCCACATGGAAACCTCGGTGAGATGAGATACGTCACATTGGGTTCCCACGGCAATCCAGGTCTTCTGATTCTCAGGCTGGTAGCGAAGCCGCGAGGAGATCGGAGAAGGAAACCCGATTTCCTGATCTTTCACGTCAGGATAAATTTCTCCAGGATGAAGCCAGAATGGAAGATGATCGAGCGTGATCTTGTCGCGCTTATACAGTTCTCCGCATCCGTCTGGATCAAGTGCTCCCGCAAAGGCTCTGGTTCCCGGCCAGAGTAACATCCGGTGAAGCGTCAACGCCCGGATCAGGGAAGTGAACGCGACCTGCCGGCACTTGTGTGCGTAGGCCCGGATTCCCTCCGTGTGCTTGAACTGAATCCACTCCTGATGGACCGCTTCCTCGCGTCTCCCGATAGCCCGAAGAAACGCCCGCTGCGATTCAAGAAGTTTTGAAACACCGATTCCCGAGTCCGTGCCCACGCCTGGATCACGCTCGACCGAATGATAGCGAACCGCATAGTATTCAAAATCGAGCTTACACATCGCCCGCTCTGACTCTATGAACGCGCGTTCCTCGTCGAGCAAAGGCCGTTGTAATTGTCCATCGGGAAGTAGTTCACCCTTGGGGGAATACCGGAGATCGTTCAGCCGCTTTGATATTTCGATGGATTCATCCCGGGGTCGCCGTCTGATCGGAATGCCCGCTTTCCTCGCTTGGGCGATACGCTTCTCAATGATGTTCGGAGAGTACATCTACTTTCTGGTCCTGACGATATACACGACCAGAGCAACGCAGGCGAGAATCAGGATGATGTCGGAAATCATTCTTCTACCTCATTCAACCATTCTTCGAGAACACTCGGCTTCTTCGGAGTATCTCCCATATAGGAAATCTCCGTATCGGTCTTCGAGGGCATCTCTGTAAGACGGATGATCGGAGCAGGATTTCCCAGATGGTCTTTTCGTTCGGACAGTTCCAGTTCATAAAGTTCGCGGATAATCCGTAGTTCCTCTGCAATGACGGAGAAAGGCGCGAGCAGTTCCTTGAGACGCTGATAGATTCTAGGAATCATGATCTACATCCACCGTGATTGCATCCAGTCTGCGGATGGCGCTTGGCAATGCCTGACCGCCAAAGTTCTGGATGATGGCGATGCCCGCGCCTTTCTTGTTGATGAGTCCTGCCATTTCCAGGGACTTGGATCGTGACGAATCATCTCCGGGCGTCCTGACGAATCCCTTGGCCCGGCAGACCGGACAATCCCTGATCCACCCCTCACCCATTGGACGATAGCCTGGAGTTTCCGGTGGAAGATCCTTGACGGCTGCGATCCAGGTCAGACCATCGCAGCGGTGGCACGCGACGAACTTTGAACGTGCGTCCTCAAGCGTATCCTGAACAATGGCGGGAGAATGGGTTTGCACAATTGCGATCGCCCGTTGATTGGAAGCTCGCGAGAACCACTCCATGAACTCATCGAGCGGAATGTTGCAGGACTTGGCGATGGTTTGCAGTTTGGTTCCCGGCTGAGTTGGATCACTCATCCTTTCAAGGAATGCTCGGAATCTCGGGTCGGGAGACGAAGCCAGGGCTAAGCGAACCTCTTCGCGTTGCGGGTCGATGTGCTTTAAATACTCCTCGTACTCTTTGTCTTTATAGCCATTAACCCTGGCCGGCACGGTTCCGCGTAACTTCTCCTTGATGGTTCGCCGCATCTTTCCGTCCTGCGGGTATTATGCCATAATCCTCTCATGAACACGATAAAGATGTTCGCGGCCTTCCTGTCAGCCGCGGCGTCCCTGTTCGCAAACCAAAAAGCGCAAGGCTGGTGCGAGATCGGGGCGGCGGTCGTTTCCTCCAGCTCAACCGGAGGCATTGTCGCTCCCTACGGTCCATTTTCCTTCACGGGAACATCCTCGGGTGCCATTCTTCCCACGGTTCATAAGCAAGGTGCGAATCCTTTTGTCGTGGTGCTCGATTCGGCTGGAAATAATGTTTCGGGCAACATCGCCATCAATATCACCAGTTCCGGAGTCGTGACCATCGGTGGAACGGGAACAGCTTCCGATACTTACACCTACACTATCTACGGAGGTTCCGGGAATCCGACGGGTCCAGTCTACAATCGCTACTTCATGCAGAGTTTTCCGAAGTGTACTGTGACTGTCTACCAGACGGGCACGGGAGGCTTGAAAGCAACTATTTACTCGACCAACACGAATACGCCTCTTGCCAACCCGTTTTCGGCGGACCAATTCGGACGATGGGGCTTCTATGCCACCAATGGAACCTATGATGTGCAAATTTCCGGTGGCGGACTTGCCACGCCTTATACCTTCGGCGGAATCATGCTGTTCGACGTTTCGAGCGCCGTCGCTCCTAGTGGAGACACGCAAGTCATCTATAACAAAATGGGTACGTTCGGCTACGACTCGAATTTGACTTGGAACTACAACAGCCAGAATCTAACGATCTCGGGAGTCTCCGCCGGCCAACAGTTGATCATCAACTCCAGTAGCGCCGCAGCGCAGTCCGCCATGTTATTTTCCGTAGGAGGTCTCGAAAAGTGGCAACTGGGAGCGCAGAACGCCGCTAACAGCAATGCTTTCTTTCTCTGGGATAACGTCGCCAGCAAGAACATTATCAGTGTGACTCCTGGAGCGTCCCAGAATATCTTTTTTTCTCCTACTTCGGGAAATGTAACAATCAATGGCATTTCGGGAGATCCAGCGCTCACCACGACGAACAATTCCTACATCTTTTCGAGCGGCGGCTTCTTGTCAAATGCGAATCTTTGGAATGCGTACAACACTATCGATGATGGGGCCTATATGCGCGCCTATGCTCTGGGACAGGCTACAAATTACCCTAGGGGCGGTTACATCGATATTGCGCCAATTACCTATAACCCTTACGGATCGGCGACGACCTGCTATGACGTAAATGGAAATCCGGTTCAGCAGCCGCAACCGTTGAATGGCATCAGCAATTTTGGAACAAACGATGCGATCCTCTGGGTCGGATTGTCGCCGGAAATGCCCGCCACGGGCTGCGGTGCTCCTTTGCCCGTCAATCTGAACTACGGCCTTTTCACGAACTCCTATTTTTACTCCCGCGGAGGATTGGCTACGGATCAGCCGCGCTATAACGCGATCAACACGATCTATCCGGGCGGCGGTGTTCCTGCCGGCGGTTTGACCGTAGGAGCGGGCGTATTCTCCACCCTTTATCCGGTAGGAACGGTGACGACTACAGGAACGCTTACACTCGCGCAATGTCCCGCCGGCGGCTGCTACCTGGGAGGGTATCTTTTCCCTGGAAGTTCAACGGGAGATCCTGCGGCCGGAACGATTGCGACGACTTCAAATCCGTGGGTGACGGGAACAACCGGAACACTTCCAGGGATGATGTACTACAACACCGTCAACGATTGCCTGAAGGTCGCCAACAATGCGCTGACGTACAACTGCGTGGGCACCGGAGGCGGGGGCGGAGCTTCTCCCGGAGGCGTTCATTACTCCATACAGATCAATAACGGCTCTGGAGGCTTCGGGGGAGACGCCAACCTGGTTTATCAGACGGGAAATGTAGTCCTGGGAGGAACGGGGTTCTTTCAGGATGTTGGCGGATTCAATGCCACTGGATCGGCCGGTAACGTGATTCAGGCCCTTAATGGCGGCGCATTGGTGAAACTGTTCACTCTCGTAGAATCGGCGGCGCCAGCAGTCAGCAATTCAGGACAGGTGAGTTTCTACGGAGATTCCACCCTGAACTGGCCCTTGCTTAGCGCCAATGGAGGAACTTACAATCCGATTGCCGTCAGTGCGGCGTACTCGACATTCACGAGCGGCCATTGCGTAGACGCTGTGATCTCTTCAGGCGTGCTTTTGTTCAGCGATGCGGGAGGAGCCTGTACGACGGGCGGTGCCAGCGGAACGGTCGTTGCCTCTCCTCAATATCAGATTCCCTATTACTCTTCCGCTGGAACGACGGCTACCGTCACGGGAACTTCCGGATTAACGTTCAATCCGGCTGTCGGGACATTCAATATCTCAGGCGGAAGCGCTACAGGGATTACGATGACGAGTTTCTCGTTGACCGCTGCGGGTGTGATGCAGTTAACCGCTGTAGGAAGCAACGTCGATCTGACGGCGGCAACAGCCTACAATGCGGTTCAGATTCCCGCAGGCGGCGTGGGGAACACGCTTTCCGGAACATTCGTAAACTATATTCAGCCAGGAAGTTACTCAACGACTCTTTCGGCTGGTCCTCCTCGCACGACTTCGGATACCTTCCATGCGGGAGCGCTTTCTTATTACTCTGGGTCCTCGGGCGGTCCGTGCCTGGCGATGTACTCAGGTTCTACATGGGCCTGCTACGGCGGCGGCAGCGGTTCTGGGACGGTTTCTCCCGCAGTCACGAATGATGTAGCCTATTACACCGGAACCACGACCGTGGGCGGAAGTTCTTCCTTTACGTTTAATCCGGGGAGCAACCTTCTCACGGTGACGGGTGCCGTTCCGGGAGCGGGCTTCACCACCAATTATATTTTCCAATCCACCGTAACTTCTGGAGCTGGAAACTATGCCTTTGAACTCGCCAACAGTTTAGGAACTCCTTTCCTGGTTAACGGAAATGGAGATGTTAGTGCCTACGGCGTGTTCTCGTCCACAGGAGCCTCTGGGGGATTCAACGTAACAACGGATACCTCTGCTAATTCGATCCAGACGATCGGCGGAATCAATGCCTGTAACTCTGGAACGTGTTCCGGCGCTCAAGCGATTCAGGTAGCCGGTACGACCATCGTGAACTCCTCGCGCCAGGCTACGTTCTCAACAGTCGTCGCCAATACAGTGTTCAATTCTCAGGCGACGAACAGCACGATCGCCTTTCAGACATCTTCCGGATCGTTTCAGGTAGACGGTTATGGAGACGTTTCGGCTGGCGGCAGTATCAACTCCACCGGAAACTCCACACTTTCGTTGGCTCCTTATCGGGTCAGCGGAACCGCAATCGTGGATTCCAGCCGGAACCTTGTCAACATTGGAAACATCACTGCAAGCGGTACGCTGAACATCACCACCGGGATCATCAGCGGCGGCGGCATTCAGGCCGCAGGGTACAATGTGACGGGCGGTTATATCGGGCAAACTTGGTCGGTCTTCTTTCCTGGAGGCTTTACAGGAATCGCGGGCTGTTCCAACACTTTGATTTTCGTTCATGGCATTTTAGTCAGTTGTTCGTAGAATGGAGGGAAAGATGAAAGTGATCGTTTTAGCAGCAGTAATGGCTCTTGGCCTCAGCGCTCAGGAGTCGGAGAAACTGAAGACGGCGGAGAAGAAAGCGGATATGGAGTTGCTCAAGAGGGTCGATGCGCAAATGCAGGTGATTCAGGCTCAGATTGAGCGGACCGTGCAGCCAATCCTCGCCGAAAAAGAAGAGGCGATGAAGCGTCTTTGCGCTTCGGCGGGAATTGACCGCAAAGAATGCGAAGTCGATGCAAACGCGGGAACCGTATCCAAGGCCAAAAAACCGGAACCGAAGCCTTCAAAGGAGTAAGCAATGTTCAAGTGCGAGAAGTGCGGCCGGGAGATTCCCGAAGACCGGGAATGTCCTTGCAGGACTAGCCTATGGGATGCCGCTCTGGGTCTTTTTGCTCTTTGGCTCGCCAGCGTTCTATTGACGGGGGCGATCCTCAAGGGACAGAATACCGGAGTCGTATCTCCGCAAATCGGCAAAGCGCCCATCAACTTCTCCGCTTCTCCTTCAACCATTCCTAACACCGTGGGAGCGGCTTTGCCTGCAAGTTGCTCCACCGGTCAGACATATTTTCTCACTTCGGCTACGTTGGGAAAGAACATCTACGGATGCGCGAGTGGAGCGTGGTACCTCCAGGGCGGCAGCGGCGGCGCGGGTGGATGTTCCACGACCGGATCTTCGATCCTCTATGGAGACGGGGCTGGAGGGTGCGCTAACGTCACTGTTGGTTCAAACCTGACATTCGCGGGAGGCACTCTCTCTGCTTCGGCGTCCTCAAGTTTCACCTGCCAAGGCGTTACCCCGAGCGGCGGAGCGGTTTCTCTGTCGCTGACGGGAACGGTCAACTGCAACACGATGACGATTGTGGTGGCGACCGCCATCACCTTGCCCAATAGTCCTCCGAGTGACGGACCCTATCTTGTGCAGATCACCAATTCAGGGCCGGTGGCGAATCCTGCGATCTCTTGGGTTGGCACACAAACGGGCCTTTGCACAAGCATCGATTCTTCCTCAAGCAACGCGATCACGAACATCCTCTTGTGGAACGTCAGCAGCACTTGGTTTGGGCCGGCGTCGTGCGATTCCGCGACAGCGGCTCCACTGAGTCCCTATCAGATTCCGGTAGCGTCTGTGAATGGACCGTTTGTGGCTTCGAGCATCACCGACAACGCAGTGGTTGTGGCAACGACGGAGCCCTTCAGCAGTGCGACTGTTGGAACCTTTACGGATACGGTATGGAGTTCCGCTGCTGCTGGATCGACCAACAGCGCCAGCGCCCAGACAGTCTATCAATTGGTGAATCCAACTCATTACGCCGCGAACGGAAGTACCGGAGCGGTCATCGTCCCGCCTGGATCTACCGTTCAGGGAGCTAATGGATTATTCGGGGGAATTATCACGAATGCAACCGGAACGAACGCCATAGCAGTTCAAGGCTTTGCTTACGCCAATGTTACTGGATCTTCGGTGTGGGGCGGAAATTTTCTCGCACAATCGCTTCCTGGTCTAGCCGTAGGTGCCACGATGAAAGGAATCGAAGTCGATGTAGATTCCTTCAATGCAAATGATACCCCTGTGGGCATTCTGGTCGTGGGAGCATCGGCGAACGGATCTTCGAGAGGAACGGCTTATCAGGTCAGCGCCTTGGGAGCAAGCCTTACATGGTTGCAAGGATTCAGTTGCGTAGACGGAGCTTCAAGCACCTGCGTGGCGATTGGAGCACAGACGACCGCGAATAATGTGAGCAGTCAGATCCTTCAGTTTGGAAGCCGGGATTCTGGAGCCGCAAATCATTACGCGCAATTCTATACATCTCCGAACGGAACAGTTGTGATCAAGCCCGATGCTGTGAACAACGCTAATACTCTTCAGATTAGCCCGACAGCCGTAGTGATCTCACCAGTCATAAGCAACCCAAAGATTCTAGGGATATCCTCTGGTGGAGCGACAATCACTAGTGGGCTAAGTGGCGCCGTATCATATACTTATATGATACCATCTACTGCGGCGAATGATACTTTCTGTCTCGTCACGCTGGCTAATTGCGGAGGAGGGGGAGGAAGCATCTTCTCCTCCTATCAATTCGGAGTCCAAATGGCTATTACAGGAGCCGGAAATTATATCCAGACAACCTATCCGAATATCTTTACGCTTTCTCAGACCGGCTCTGGAACCGCTGGTTCTCCCTATGTTGATTCGATCACTTTAGCGAGTCAGACCCAGAATTATTTTTTTGCTGCTCCAAACGGATTTTCAGGTACTCCATCATTTCGAGCAATCGTCGTAGCCGATGTTCCGACCCTGAATCAGAATACTACGGGATACGCAGCGGCTCTAGCGGGAGGAGCGGCCGGATCGCTTCCTTACCAGACGAGTGCTAACGCGACTACATTCCTTGCTTCAACTGGATATAGCATTCTTGGTTCTGGAGCAACAAATCCGATTTGGGTCACGCCGGGCGCAAACAGCCAATGCTTGATGAGCGGAGCATCGAGCTACGCAACAACCATACCTAGCTTCCAGACTTGTCCGGCAGGCTCCCTATCTTCGTTGACTGCTGCGACAACATCGAATACAATCTTGAATGGAAATAATCCGCAGACTTGGAAGTGGGCGCAGACAACCGTATCCCAAGCTGCGATGACATTTACCGAAAGCGCGGCTTCGACTGGTTCTGGAGATATTCTGGTCCAGATAGGAACATTCGGCAGCTCGACGGCAATTCCTCTGGTTGTCTACAACGTTCTGACGGGATCACAAACGCTCCCGGCGCTTGAAATCATTCCTTCGTGGAATACGACTGGAGTGGTTGACGCCGCCCTTCTCATCAATCCTACGAATATTGCATCGGGAACGGGTTCTCTCCTGATCGACGCTCAACTTGGTGGGACTAGCCAATGGAAAGCAGATAAGGCTGGAAACTCAACGCAACTAGGAACTTCTACGGCCATTGGTTTTGTGGGATCAGGAAGCAATGCCTATTTGAACTTGCCATCCAATACATCACATACCAGCGCGGTAATCTCAGGGACTTATACGAGCGGCGGTTCGATCACAGGTACTAACTCACAGACCTGTACGGTCACTTTCACGGCTCCCGCTGGAGGGACTGCCGCAAGTGGAACCGTAGCGTTGACGGGAACGAATACGATTGCCGGGGGAACTTCGCTGACCATCTCAGTGAATGGCTCCAACTACACATCGGCTCCTACCGCGGCGACTCTTGGGAACGGCACGGCGACATGCTCCGGCACGGCGACGGTATCCACAACGCTTGGAACGGGTGTGGGGGATCTCTGGAACAACAATGGAGTCCTAACCTTTGATCCGACGACGGCAGGAACGACCACGCAAGTAGTTCAGGAAACCACCACCGATACCACGACAACGCATGTTCTACATGCAACGGCCACGGGCGGAACTGGAACGTTTAGCGCGATTGCAACGGGCGACCTTCCAGGGTCTGGTTCCACGACGGTAAGCGGACAGACTTGTACGCTTGGATCATCCTGTTCTATTCCTCGTGGCATCTCCTTCAGCATCGGTGATCCGAACGGCTCTGCGCTTTCGACGGGCAGCACTTATACCGATTACGTCACGGTTCCCTTCGCATGCACCATCGCGGCCTATAACCTCCTGGTGGACGCTGGCACAATCACGGTGAAGTTTCTTAAAGTGGCAACGGGGACGGCAATTCCGACTCTTGGATCGAACTCGATCAGCACTAGCGGCGTGTCGATCTCAAGTGGAACGGCGATTCATTCGACAACAGTGACGGACTTTACCACGACGGCGGTGTCAGCCAACGACATTATGGCAATGCAGATCACGGCGGTTTCGACGGCTAAATTCGTAAACGGAGTGCTTCAATGCAATCAGTGAAACTAGCGATACTGGTGCTGCTGTTTTCTGCTTTTTCATTGGCCTCAATTGCGAGGGTGCAGCATACTTCCGTAATAAATCAGAATTGCAGCCCTACATGCACTTTATCCATTTCTAGTACCGGATCGGGGCATCTCCTTGTTCTGGTTTATGCTACAGGATATAGTCCTGGTACCAGTATAAGCAGCGTAACTGGTGGGGGAACATGGGTTGCATCGGGGGCATGTGTCTCACAAGATACTACCGGCGGATCTGGAATAGACATTGCATACGTCCTCAGTTCGTCGTCGGGGACCACATCTCTAAGCATTACTGTTTCCCATAGCGATACACTTGCAGCCTTCGCCTTTGCAGAATACTCTGGTGGAACAGCCAGCCTAGATGGTTCGTGCCAAACAATCAGCAATCAGTCGGCGTCAACACATCCACTAAGCGCCGCGATAACCACCGCTGGCACAAATGATCTGATAGTAACGGGTGTCGAGCAGACTGGGTTTCACTATGGAACCACCACCGTAACAAACCAGCAAGGGACAGGATGGACGACGCCGATAGTTGAACTCAATGGCGTATTAGGATTTGACGATGATCTGAATGTCTCAGCATCAACATACCAGGCCAGCTTTACCGGATCAGGATCTTATACATATTGCTCGTCTACATTTGCCTTCACTTTTTCTAGTGGCTCATCATCAATAAAACACAGAGGGCAGATTCTATGAATCATTCTAATAGAATAGCTTTCTTTCTGGCAGTATCGGCGTTTGGCTTTGGTCAAGCCACCCTTGAGGATTTTCAAAGCACACGTTTTGGATACAGTAGTTCTTATCCGCTATGGAGTGCCTATACTGGACCTGGCGCGGGCGATAACCTCTGCACGACCCAGACGTGGACGATCACGGGGGGATTCGGAGTTGATGCGTTCCCGGCGACATATTGCCCCTACGTGTACTTCAATGCTGGCGCTCCTGGAGGATGGCCGACCAAATATGCGTGGCCAAATGGCTATACGCAGACTTTCATCAAGAGCGGAACCTGGAATGCAAACTTTAATCGCTTTGCGTTCTCAATCACTTGTACCGGAAATAATTGGCCCGTTCAAAACACTAGCGCCTCTGTCGGAACCTTTGTTCGACCCTTTTCGGAAACTGATACCGGGGTACAGGGCCAGCATTATTATCACTATCTTCCAAGTGCGTTCAATTCCGGCCAAACGTACTATTACACACTGAACAGGCATCCGCAGCACCAAAGATCGGGAGGTGGCGGAATAAATTGGCCTAACGACCCAGAATGGGTTGATCCATCCGACTCGTTTGGGCCAGTTCACTATTTTGATGGATGGACTCCGTTTTACATTGTCCCAACAGACTTGCACGCCACCAATGCTGGTCAGTGCTCCTACGGCCCAATGACGTTTAGCCTTAGCACTCAACAGGAGCCCGACGAGGACGTCTCCACTGTCGCAATCAGTTATGACGGGTCCAACTATCACGTGGATTGGGCCGGCCCCAAGAATGTTACGGAAAGTTATACCGTCGTAACGGCCACGGCATCGATGCACGCAAACGGCTTTTCCACCGGAAGCGCATGTGCTGGTGCGGGAACTCCAACCACACCGGGAGACGCTTATACCCCAGTCAATTGGACCTGCGCGAAAGCTCAGGTCCCGACGCTTTATGTTGCGATTAGGCCGAATCCCGTCGTAATCGGAGCTACGGGGAATGGAGTGTCCCCGATCCGTCTCAGCTTTGCCGTTGATCCGATGTGGTCCACGAACGATCAGGTTGTAGTCAGTGGAGTCGCCGGAAATACTGCGGCGAATGGAACCTATCTGGTTACGCCGCATACTTGGCAAATTTGGAATTTTGGTTATACCGGAGGACTTAGCCAGATAGTCGTTTCCGGAGGAACGGGAACTGCGACCACTACTTCGGCGCATAATCTTCAAGCCGGGCAGGTGGTGCAGGTCTACAATTATGAGGACAGCAGCGAGTGGGCCTACGGCTTAACATATAAGATCCTGACTGTACCGAGCGGAACTACGTTCACTTTTTCCACCGGAGAAACAGCCGGAACCTATAACAGTGGCACCGCCCCAAACCTCCAGATATGGGGCCTTCCATCAGTTGATCTCCAGAGCACCACGGGAAACGGGTCTTATACCAGCGGGGGAACCGCTGTTGCGACTTCAAATACGACAAATTTTACCGAAGTCGTGATTGGTTATGCCGCTCCTTCACCTGGAGCCGGATCTTCCATCTTCGGAGCAGTTAAAACCTTCGGTCCCATCCGGATCAATGAGGAACAAAAGTAAATGAGATATCTTATATTCCTTCTTACTTCATCGGCGTTCGCGGCGCAATCCGTGGTTATGAACGGAAGCTACACCGGTTCATTTACTGTTACGAACAGCTTACCTTTCAGTAGTTTGACTTCGATGGTGTGGGATTTTAGATTCACAAATTTCACCTATCCCTTATCCTGTACGATCATCAATCAATACGGCGGACAACTGAGAATCTGCCCGTCCTCTACGTTCGGGAAAACGCTGGTATGGTTCGGCCCGGACACAACTGCTGGAGGCGTACCTGGATTGATCGAACCCCCAAGCGTGGTTATTACGGCCATCAGCGCTACGAATCCGACCGTGCTTACCGTGGCATCTGCGCCATTGACAAACACGATGATTGTTGGATCTTCGGTAGCAATCGGCAACGTAGCCGGAACGGGATGCACCGGAATCAATGGCAACCAGACGATCACCGCCGTCACTACGACGTATCCCTATACGATCACCGTCAGTTACAATTCCACTGGTTGCTCTGGGTACACAGCTTCCAGCGGAAGCGTCTATTCGCGGGAGTTTCTCCTTCGTGTTCACCGAGACTTACTTGCAAATGCAGTTACGATGGAATCTTGGAACGTCGATGGAACAGGATATATAAGTTCTTCGGTCGGCATAACCGCTACGGGAAGTCTTGGTGGACTGCCGACATCGGAGCAGATTGGAGATTCCAACTCCACCTACGCTCTAGCCTATCTACGATGGTATAAGGGAGTTCTATCATCTGGCGCCAAGCCTCCCTGGGGAAGTTCCTGTAATATCACTGGACTAAGTTGTTTAGGAGACTGGGAGTTCGAAGGAAACGGCAATGATTCATCTGGGTACGGTCTGAATGTGACTTTTACGAGTTCAGCATCTTATGTAACAACGCCGATTTACAATCCAGCCTGTCCTAGCCTTCCTCAGTTAACCGTTCTAGCGGGAACTTCCATGAAATTCGATTGGTCTTCTTGCTTTCCTCTGGACGGAGGATCATCGCTAACTTATTCGGCGACTCAGGATACATATACGGCTAATGGAGTAATTGCGCAGGCTCCTGCATGGTCAGGAGCGACTACAGCCACTCCGACCGTGACTGGACTGAAATCATCGTTCGGCAGGTCAATTATTGGGCCTTTCAATGTAATGCTGACAGTAACGGATGGCAGCGCCAATTCAAGCACTTTTCACAATCACAACGGCGTAGTAAATGCGGATGTCTTTGGACACATTCAATATCCTGATTCTCGCTTCGGAACAATTATTGGACCACAGGTCGCCTCCGTCTCTTACGTTACTTGGCCTTGGTACCAGACGATCAGTACGCTATGGGGACAGCGCCTTGGTGGATTCCAAGGAACGATCCAGGCTCCCACTTATGTTTACGTCTTCCAGCCTACTTGGAACACGGCCGTAGCTGCTGCCACAATGACGGCTACGAATGGCTCCGCCACGGTATCATTCTCAGGCTATAATCCGCAGAGTGCTTTGCCGGGATGTACAAACTCTACCGCTCCCTCTGCAAACAGTTATCTCGTCGGATGGTATGCCTTCCCTTCTGCATTTGGTCTTTCCGGAGGCACAACCGGTCGGCGCATTTACCAGATATCGACTTGTCCGTCCACGTCCAGCGTCACGATTGCTCAGAATTGGAGTCCGCCCTCGCAGAGTGGGATGCAGTTTGCCATCATCTATGATTCCACCGTAGGATCGTGGATAAATGGAAGCGCCAACATAAACTACTATGATGATGTGCTGGCATTTTACACTCAGTTCTTTGGTAGCGGAATTGAAGATTATCTTAACTGGGCCAGGTATCTTGCAGACGCATGGTGGGCTTCTCCGTGGATCGACAAGGGCAATCCGAATGATTGCGGATCGAACCTCTCGCTATGTGAAAACTTCGGAGTGTTTCCGCGGTTGATGTCGTTTACGGGGATGTATCTTCGTGCAATCGACCAGGATTTGATTTCTGGGACTCCCGGATCAAGCCCTATGTGGCTTGGTTTGCAAAGCATCGTGGTAGGCGGCGGAGTGGTTTCTGGAAGTACCACAGGAGCACTTGGTTATACGATGAACGCCCGAGTCTCGGGTCCTTACCTGGCGGGCGATATGCGGGAAAATTCTTATAACGATATGTTCGTGGCGTTAGAGACGTGGCTTGATCCTACTCTTTCGATCGGAAATAGATCCACTTGGCTATCAAATCTCTCCGCGGCGCTTTCGTTATGGGGATCTGGGAGACAGTCTGACGGACATTGGCAATCTTTCGCGGGGACGTATAGCAACGTCAATGCAACATGGTCAGATATCAGCAATACCTGGCCTTCGGCTTGTAGCGTCACTGCGACAAATGGAACTACGACAGTTACGCTCGCAAGTTGCGCGAATACTTTTTCGAGCGGTATGTTCACCGATACCTGCTCAGGATCTCCGTGTGCTGAGATATTCATGTTCGGTTCTCCCTACAGTACGAACCAGCGCGATTCTCAGTACTACTTATGTACTTACGTCAATTCAACCACCTGTACGCTCAACACGAATTACTTGGGAACCACCGGAAGCGGAAAGAATTGGGTACTATCTAGCAATTCAACTACAGGAAGTAACGGGGCATGGATAGGTTTCGGAACGCAGCCCTTCACACAGGGCATCAATGGGTGGATGTATTACTTCATGGCCCAAGCCTTTCTCTCTGGATCTGGTTATGGAGCGCCGGCGGCAACTGCTCTAGGTTACGTCTATGATGCCGCAAACTGGATCAGCACGAGCACGCTGACTGGAGCGGGAGGGACAGACCCGGCCACCCGTGGAGCATTATATGGCGTGGGATTTGGAATCTGTACGCCTGGATCATCGACCGGCTCCGATGGTTGTAGATGTGCAAGCCTGAATGCCTCTTGCAGCACCATACAGGCAAGCCGTGAAAACATAGGAGAGGCCCTTGGGGAACTCGCAATTGGATACACAGTAAAGCCCAATGTCGCTCTGGCGTCACAGATCAATAACGTCTACAGTGCGTGTTTTGCTAAGTATCCCGCCAACAGTGGATACGATGGTAGCTACTGTTGGGACTATGATCCAAATGGCCCAGGTGGATCTGGATCATTCTGGCTGACCAACAGCGGCAAATGGTATGGATTCCTAAGTGGAATGGGACGCAACGAACTGTGGCAGGGAGTTTATTTTTCTTCTGGAGGAGTAACTTCCTCTAAAGGTATTGGTATTTCTGGGCAGGTCGTGAAGTAAAAAAGGGGATTTATATACTTGACTCCCCAAAGGGATCAATTCTTCGGAGGGTCAGCCTCCGTTATGTCGAAGTAGTAACTCTTCCCGATTACCAACTGCTCAAGGGCTTTCGGGTTATCAATCTGAAATTCGGCCTGTCCAGACGGTGTTGCCTTCTGGAATCCAGCGTCCTCTTCGCAGATTTTCGGGTCATACTGGCAGGAGAAAATAGCCTTGAATCCTCCCCACGTCTGCCCGAACACTCCCTGCAGGGTCATCTTTGCTCGAATCGCCATAAATTCACTCTCCTTTCGCCCCTTGGGGAGTCAAGTATATAAATCCCTAAAAAAGGTGCGACGTTTCCTGAGTCAGCGACCCGGAGGCTTTCGCGCCGCACCCACAGACGTTAGATCCCGTCCGGGATCGCGCCCACCAGCACCGTGGCTTTGCTGATCAACTCCGCGAGCGTC
>Ga0335069_10002885_pt1 | contig 26223 bp, 22 predicted proteins | sample Lox_Sample_11_FD_206714 | JGI IMG/M metagenome (GOLD analysis project Ga0335069, IMG submission 206714) | Soil microbial communities from Loxahatchee National Wildlife Refuge, Florida, United States - Lox_Sample_1.1 | ecosystem: Environmental > Terrestrial > Soil > Wetlands | place: USA...
CGTCTACGAGCCCGGGGAGACGGTCACGTTGCAAGTGATCGCGCAGGCCGATGGAGGGGAGACTGCGAACGCGATCCTCGGCAGCATCCTGTACTCGAATACGCTGTTCACGGGCCCGACCACCAGTCAGGTCGCGCTCAATGCCAGCTGGACTCCTGGCGCGCTCTCCTGCACCACAGCTCGCTGCCAGGCCTTCAACCAGATGACGCCTCCGGGTCCGGCACTCCCGGGCAACGTGGCCGCAGGCACGGTCATCTCGACGCTGACGTTCACAATCGCATTCGACGCGTTTCCTCAGGCCTTCACGTTCAACTGGCAGACCACGCCGTCGACCCAACGGGTCGATTGGTTCGGCATCGACCCCCTGACCCTGCCCGGGTATACGATCCAGATCGTCGGCGGGATCGGGCCGCCGATGCCGGAGCCGACGACTGGCGCGCTGCTCGGCCTCGGCCTCTTCGGCCTGGCCTTCGCAAGGCGCGATCGGGTCGCCCGGCGCCCATAGGCGCGTGCAGCCCTGCCAGAAGTCCGCAGTGCCAGCGGACGCGGACCCCTGGCTCGGACGACCCGCCACCGATTCCCGCGGCCGAGGCAGGTGTCACCGACACCGGAGTGCGAGCAGGCGGCGTGTCGCTTCTACAGTCGCGCCCCGGTCGGTCGATACACGGAGGCGATTCACGGAGCGTCAGGAGGAGCGATGGAGGTCGGATCGCTGCCCGTCGTCCGGATCGCCGACGACGGCGAGCTCGGCGACGTGCGCCAGCTCCTCGAGCAGCTCGGCGTGGAATGGGTCGCGGCCGGCGAGGAGCCGGAGCGCGCGACCGCGCTGCTCGTGGCCACGCCGAAGTACCTGATCGGCGCGCGCGCCGGCGAGCGCCCTGACTCGCTGGCGACCTACCGCATCGCGGTCGCCGACAAGATGACGCGCGGGCTCCAGCGCGAGATCGAGCGCGCGCGGCCCGACTTCCTCGTGAGTCGACCCTTCCACGCGGCGGCGCTCCGACTCCTGATCTTGCACGCGCTCTACATCGGACCCGAGCGGCGCGCGTCCGCGCGGGTCGCGATGTCGCTCGCGATCCGCTTCCGCAGCGGAGTGTTCTCGCGCGCCGCGACGCTCGTCGAGCTCTCGCGCGGCGGCTGCCGACTCGTCGTCGCGCGCGCTCCCGCTTCCGGCGAGAGCGTCACCGTGATCCTCCCGCGCGAGGCGACGGGTGGCGTCCCGCTCTCCCTCTCGGGGCGCGTGGTGGGCCTCGATCCCGCCGGCGGCTTCGAGCCCGGCGAGCAGGCCTGCTCGGTGTCGTTCGAGGCGCTCGATCCCGACAAGCGTCGCGCGCTGCGCGCCATCATGGCGAAGCAGTCGATCGGCGGGGCGACACTCGAGCCGCGTGCGGGCGGCGCGCTCGCGCCCGCGCCGGAGGCCGCCGTCGCGCCGGCGAAGTCCGCGCGCAAGCCCACGAAGGAATCCGCGGCGTCGGCGAAAAAGGGCCGCTCCGAGCGGCGTCGCTCGCCGCGCGGCACCTATGCGCGTCCGGTGCTCGCGTCGAGCGGAGGCGCTGCACGCACGCTGATGGGACGCGATCTCTCGAGCGGAGGCATGCGAGTCGCCGCGGGCGCGGACCTCATCGTCGGCGACGAGCTGAAGCTCATCGTGTACGGGCCGGCCGGCAGCGCGCCGCTGTTACTGCGTTCGCAGGTGGCTCGCGACGACGGCGCCGACGGCTTCGTGCTGCGCTTCGTCGATCTGGCGCCCGAGGTCGTCGCCGAGCTCGACGCGTGGGTGCAGCGACTTCCGGGCCGCGGCGACGCCGAGCCGGACGCGCCCTCGGCCCTTCACTCGGTCGTGTCGGAGATCGTCGAGGAGTCCTGAGCCGCGCGGGCTCGGACCTACGAGTGGCCGGCGAGCCGCTCGGGGCGCTCCGAGAGATCGCGCAGCAGGAACTCCGAGTTCACGAGCGCCAGCTCGGCCTCGGTCAGCGCCTGCCCATCGAGGCGGACGCCGACCAGCGACCAGCGATCGCTCGCCTCGAACTCGCAGGCGATGCGGCTCGCCATTCGCGCGCCCGAAGGCTCGTCGACCGCCTCGAAGCCGAACTCCACCGCGTTCGGACCCGGGCCGCGGCGGACCTCGTGGATCGCGATGTCCCCCCAGCTCGGGTTCCGGTAGCGGATCACGTCCGTGCAGCGCTCGACCCGGAGGTCGCCCGAGTCCCCCGAACAGGCCAGGCCGAGCGCGCAGACGAGCGCGGCGAGAAGCGCCTCACGCCAGGCGAGCATGCGCGTCCCTCCTCCCGATCCGTGATTCCTTCGGCCGACCGGCGCCCGGACTCGCGTGTCGCGCGTCACGGCAGGCGGCGGCCCTGTGACTGCGACCACACGGGCGAGGCGCGCGGCCGTCGATGCGACCCGCCAACGGGCCGGGCGGACGGGCGTCCCGGATGGACCCGAGGTGATCCATGAGCCCCTTCTCACGCGCGACGCGCGCCTGTGTGATCGCATCCTTCGGACTGGTGTGGGCCGTCGGATGCAAGACGACCCCCAACGCCAGCGCACCCGAGCCCGCCCCGCCGGTCGCGCGCAGCGAGGTCCGCGCCGCCCCCGTGACGCAGGTCCCCGCCTCGATGCCGCCGCGGCTCGAGACCGTCTACTTCGACTTCGAGCGCGCGGAGCTGCGCCCCGACGCCCGCACGACGCTCCAGCACGACGCGGACCTGTTGAAGCAGAGCTCGCAATGGACGCGGCTCACGATCGAGGGCCACTGCGACGAGCGCGGCAGCGACGAGTACAACATGGCGCTCGGCGAGCGCCGCGCGGGAGCCGTGCTGCGCTACCTGAAGGACCTCGGCGTCCCGGCGTCGCGCCTCTACACGGTCAGCTACGGCGAGAACCGGCCGGCCGCGCAAGGACACAACGAGTCCGCGTGGCGACTCAACCGCCGCGCCGAGTTCGACCTCACGCCCGCGCAGCAGGCGTCGCGCTAGGTCCGAGTCGCCGCGAGCAGCCGCGTCGCAGGTGCCCGGAGCGCGGGCACCTGCGGCGCCACGTCCCTCTGCTAGCCTGCGCGCCCCATGCAGGCGCCTCGGAAGGAAGTCCGCAACCTCGCCATCATCGCGCACGTCGATCACGGCAAGACGACGTTGCTCGATGGGTTGCTGCGCCAGACGGGCGCGCTCCCGCCCAAGGTGGCCGCAGTCGAGCGCGTGATGGACAGCGACGCGCAGGAGCGCGAGCGCGGCATCACGATCCACGCGAAGAACACGGCGATCCGCTTCGAGGGCGTCCACATCCACCTGGTGGACACGCCCGGCCACGCGGACTTCGGCGGCGAGGTCGAGCGCGTGCTCGGCATGGTCGACGCGGTGCTCCTGCTCGTCGACGCGGTCGAGGGCGTGATGCCGCAGACCCGCTTCGTGCTGCGCAAGGCGCTCGAGCACGGGCTGCGCCCGATCCTCGTCGTCAACAAGATCGACCGCCCCGAGCAGCGTGCGGCCGAGGTGCTGGACGAGGTCTTCGACCTGCTGGTCGAGCTCGGCGCCGACGACACGCAGCTCGACTTCCCGGTGGTCTACGCGTCGGCGAAGCAGGGAACCGCTTCGCGCGAGATCGGCGGGCCCCGCAAGGACCTTCGCCCGCTGCTCGAGACCTTGCTCGAATACGCGCCGGCGCCCGTCGTCGACCTCGAGGCGCCGCTGCAGTTCCAGGCGATGACGCTCGCCTACGACGAGTTCCTCGGACGCCTGGTCATCGGCCGCGTCGCGCGCGGCAGGCTGCGCCGCGGCGCGACGGTCGTCCGAATCGGCGCGGACGGCGAGCCGCAATCCTTCCGCGTCACCAAGCTCTTCGGCGCGCTCGGCGTCGACCGCGTCGAGATCGAGGAGGCTGCGGCGGGCGACCTCTGCATGATCGCGGGCGTCGACTCGATCGAGATCGGTGACACGGTCTGCGATGCGTCCGCGCCCGAGCCCCTGCCCCGCGTGACCGTCGATCCGCCGACCGTGCGGGTGCGCTTCTCGGTCAACAACTCGCCGCTCGCGGGCCGCGAGGGGCGCTTCGTCACGTCGCGCCAGATCGGCGAGCGGCTGCGGCGCGAGGCGCTCGGCAACGTGTCGATCCGCATCGAGCCGACCGAGAGCCCCGAGATCTTCGAGGTGGCCGCGCGCGGCGAGATGCAGATCGGCGTGCTCGTCGAGGAGATGCGGCGCGAGGGCTACGAGTTCTCGGTGTCGCGTCCCGAGATCATCACGCGCGAGGTCGTGGGGCGGCGCTGCGAGCCGGTCGAGGACGTGGTCGCCGAGGTCCCGGAGGCCTGCCAGGGCGCGGTGCTCGAGAAGCTCTCGCAGCGGCGCGCGCGGATCGTCTCGATGGAGCGGCGCGGCGTCACCTCGATCCTCCAGTTCGTCGTGCCGAGCCGCGGCCTCTTCGGCTACCGCAGCGAGTTCCTCTCCGACACGCGCGGCGAGGGCATCCTGCACCGCACGGTGCGCGGCTACGAGCCGTGGACCGGCGACCTGCCGACCCGCAGCGTCGGCGCGATCGTCGCGACCGAGGGCGGCGACACGACCGCCTACGCGCTGTGGAAGATCCAGGAGCGCGCGGATCTCTTCGTCGGCCCGGGCGTCCCCTGCTACGAGGGCATGATCGTCGGTGCCAACCGGCGCGCGGGCGACATGAACGTCCACGTCTCGCGCGCGAAGAAGCTGACCAACATCCGCGCGGCCGGGAAGGACGAGAACGTCGTGTTGACGCCGCCGCGCCTCGTGGCGGTCGAGTGGGCGCTCGGCTGGATCGCCGAGGACGAGCTGCTCGAGGTCACGCCGAAGAGCCTGCGCCTGCGCAAGCGCGCGCTCTCGGGCAGCCAGCGAAAGAGGTGAAGGCCGCGAGGCGGCGGCGGACATCTACCGCGAGCCGCGCACAACGCGGGTCGCTCATGGCGCGGCTGCGCGCTCGCTGCCGACGTTCCCGATCGGCGCCGACTCTGCGTCCGCGACGAGCGCGTCCACGTCCGAGCCGGTCAGCGACTCGAGGAACGCGACAAGCTCGCCGGCCTCCTGCGCCGTGAGGTGCAGCGGGTGGATGCGCGGGTCGAGCCCCGGATTCGGAGCGCCGCCGCGGTCGTAGAAAGCGATCACCTCCGCGAGCGTCGCCAACGAGCCGTCGTGCATGTAGGGGCCCGTCAGCGCGACGTTGCGAAGGCTCGGCGTGCGGTAGCGCCAGCGGTCGGCGGGATCGCGGGTCACCTCGTAGCGACCGAGATCGGGAGTGCGTGGCTCGCCGACCTGTCTTGCAACCTGCGCCGCGACGAGCGCGGTCTTGCCCGGCGCGAGCGGGACGTGCAGCGCGGCGCTGCGCTCCGCCTCCGCTTCGGCGGCCGCCCCGATGCCCGTGTCGTGGAACGCGTCATCCGTGAATAGCGCGGTCCGCTCGCCGACGAGATGGCAGCCGATGCAGCCGGCGCGCCCGCTGAACAGAGCGAAGCCCCGCTGCGCGGCGGCCCCGAGCGCGCTCGCATCGCCGCCGTAGCGCCAACGGTCGAAGGGCGAGTCGCCGGAGACGAGCGCGCGCTCGTAGCTCGCGATCGCGATGCCGACGCTCTCGCGCGTCAGACCGCGCGCCGGGAACGCCGCCTCGAAGAGCGCCTCGTAGCCCGGCACCGATCGGAGGCGCACGAGCACCGCGTCGGCCGACTCGTTGCCCATCTCGTCGTGCGCCAGCAGCGGCTGCCACGGCTGCTCCGAGAGCCGCGTCTCGCGACCGTCGTGGAAGAGGTTCCGCAGGTGCGCCGCGTTGTAGAGCGTCGGCGCGTTGCGGCGCACGCTGCGCCCTTCGATGCCGACGGGGGTGCGCTGCTCGCGCTGCGTGAAGCCCTGTCGCGGCACGTGGCAGTTGGCGCAGGAGATCGTCGCGTTCTCCGAGAGGCGCCGGTCGAAGAAGAGCCGGCGCCCGAGCGCGATCCGATCGCCGCTCGGCGCCTCGCCCTCCGGAAGCGGGAGAGGTGGCAGGCCGAGGGGCGGCTCGCGCGTGCGCGCGAGCAGCGCGGCCGATCCGTCGCCGCTCGCGGCGACCGCGCCGCCCACCGCGCGGGTCTCGGCGAGGAGCGTGCGGACGTCGGCCACGACGAGATCGGCCTCGAGGAAGGATGAGCCGTACTCGTTGCGGATCCGCCCGGACGGGTCGATCAGGAAGACTCGCAGCGCGTGCGCGAACTGCCCGGTCGGCTCGCCGCGCTCGTCGCGCTCCTCGATCCGGCTCTGCCCGTAGGCCGCGAGGATCGGCGAGAGGGCCGACTCCCCGGACGTGGTCAGGAAGCGCCAGTCGAGGCCTTCCGTCGCGACGGACTCCGCGAGCCGCGCCATCGCGACGGGCGTGTCGCGCGCGGGGTCGAAGCTCAGGCTCAGCACGCGCAGTCGATCGCGCGTCGCCGGGTCGTCGCGGAGCAGCTTGCCGACCCGGTGGAAGACCGCCATCGCGAGCGGACACCCTTCGGCGTCGCCGCACGCGGAGTAGACGAAGGCCAGCAGCACGACGCGGTCGGCGAAGAGCGCGTGGAGCGTGGTCGACGAGCCGTCCGACGCGAGCACCTCGCCGTCGGCCGCGGCTCCGAGCGGAGGCAGCGCGTAGCTGCCGGGCTCGGGGGTCGCGAGGCGCGCGTCGTCGGCGGCGCGCGGCGCCGCGGGTCCCGCGAGCGCGGCCGCCGCGCACAGAGCCGCCAGCGCCGCACGACGCACGGCGCCCGTCAGCGCGCGGCCAGGCCGCCGCTCGGAGCGGGCCCCGTCAGTCCGTAGAGCGCGTAGGCTCCGAAGCGCATCTGGTGCGGCCGGCCGAGCTGCTGCGCGCGGAAGTCGATCTCGAATCGCCGCGTGAGCTGACGCCCGTCCCAGCTGTACGCGCGCAGGAACTGCTCGCCCTCGTCGCCCTTCTTGTCCCAGTTCGCGAGCAGCGAGGAGGTGAAGTACACGCGCTTCCCGTCCCAGCTCTGCGACACCATGTTGAGCTGCTTGCCGATGCGCGACTCGTACACCTGCTTCGGGTGATGCGGATCGTGGATGTCGAACAGCCGCGCCCTGCCGTCCATGAAGGTGTCGACCCAGAGGCGCGAATCGTCGTTCGAGATCGAGATGTCGACCGGCAGCGGGACCTTCGCGGGGTCGCCGATGTCGGCGACCGCGGAGGCGCCCCAGCTCCCCTGCGAGTCGGCGTGGATCAGCCAGAGCTTCGAGGTCAGCGCCGACGACGTAAAGCACCAGTTGTGGTCGCCGTCCCAGGCGCAGCGGATCTCGAGCGGCGCGCCCGGCACGTCGAGCACCTGCACGGGGCGACGCGCGTGCAGGTTCCACACCACCACCGTCTTCCCGAAGTGCTTCATCGCCTCCGGATCGGCGAGCAGCTTGCCGAAGTCCATCATGTAGTTGGTCCAGCCGGTGAACGACGAGCTGATCAGCGCGTTCAGACGCGGCAGCGCGCGCACGTCGTAGCCGTAGCCGTCCGCGGACCCGCCCTTGCGCGCGCCACGCAGATCGTCGGGGTCTGGCATCCAGTAGGTCGCGACGTAGTCGCCGCCGTTCGTGTACTCGACCATGCCCGTGCGCCCGCCGTGGTCGCGGTCGTTCGAGAGCCCCGTGACGAGCATGCGGCCCGGCACCGCGTAGAGCGTGTGCGGCCCCACCACGCCGCCGCTGCGCGCCACGAAGTCGTCGATCGTCTTCGCGAGCTTCGGGCGCGCGGGGTTGCTGTGGATGTCGAAGATGAAGATGCGGCTGGTGTCGAGCCCACCGGCCCAGAGGAACATGCGGTCGTCGGTGAGGCCCGAGTGGTGCGCCTCGTTGCGGCTGCCGACGGACAGCGTGTGCACCACCTTCCCGTAGCTCGGTGACGTCGGGTTGGCGTCCACCGTGACGAGCTTGTCCTGGCCGTCGCCGACGCCTTCCTCTCCGAGCGTCCAGACGTAGATGAAGTCCTCCTGTCCGATGATCTTCGCCATGTAGGGCGACATGCAGGTCTCGTCCGCCGCGACCGGCGCCGCCGCGACCGGCGCGAGGGCCAGGAGCGCGGCGGCCGCGCGCGACGCGCCGCATCGGATGGATCTCGCTCTGCGCATGGGTCCTCCTCGAATCAGGATCGCGGCTCGAAGTACCAGTTGACCGAGTCGGCCGCGAGGTAGCGGTCGATGCGCTCGTATCCGTGCGCGTGGAAGTACGCGAGGATCGCCTCCTGGATCGACGGCGACGCCTCGCACACGAGTTCCGGCCGGAAGCGCTCGATGTCGAATCGCGCGAGAGCGGGCGGCTCCGACTCCTCGATGTCGATCGAGAGCAAGTCGATCTTCTCGATGCGGCGGTCGTCGAGCACCTTGTCGAGCGTCACGGTCTCGACCTCGACGGCTCGTAGGAGAGCGTCGCGCCGTTGAACACGCGGTCCTTCTCCACCGAGGAGAGCTCGCGGTCCATCGCGCGATAGAAGGTCTGACCAGCCGAGGTCCTTCTCGAGGTAGTGGGTGATGCTGTGCTCCACCGGCGCGCTCGCACCGACGTCGACGAAGAAGCCACCGCGGCGGTCCTGGAAGAAGTCGCGGATGACGAGCTCCTCATCGAACTGCGAGTAGAGCTTCTTCTCGGTGCCGGGGATGTCGCGCCGCTCGCGCGAGCAGCCGGCGACGAGCAGCAGGACGAAGCTGAGCGCGCTCGCGGCGACGCGCGACGGGACCGGCACGGGTCCGACCATGACACCAGCCCCTCGCCGCTGCAAGCCGCCGCAGGCGGCGCGAACGAAGCTCAGAACCGGGCGCGGAAGCGACCCTCGAGCGAGCGAGCACGCGCGAGCACGGCGGGCTCGAGCTCGGCCGCCTCGAGCGAGCGCTCGCGCCGCAGCTCGGCGAGCAGCACGTCGCGCACGGACTCCCACGCGACCCGGCCGATCTCGTCGGCAACGCTGCCCGCCGTCTCGGGACGGAAGGAGAGGCCGAGCGCGGCGTAGACCGGCGCGAGCGCCTCGCGCACGCGCGCGCTCCGGTCCACGACGAGCACGCCGCCGACGTGCGCGGCTCCCTGAACGATCCGCTGCCCGACACCCATCAGCTTCCGCCGCCCGCCCGCGTTCACGCTGAAGTCGCCGGGGCAGTACTCGCCCTCGACCTCGCCGACCCGCGCGTCGACCCCGAGCCGGCGCAGCGCCGAGGCCACCCATCCCGACACGCGCTCGAAGCGGGCGCGGATCTCGCGCCGCGCGTCGGCCGCGGGCAGACACCAGGCGAAGGCGATCGCGTCGCGGTGGAAGACCGCAGCCGTGCCGCCGGCGAGGCGCAGCGCCGCGTCGAAGCCCGCCGCGCGCGCCGCGGCGACGGCGCTCGCGAAGCCCGGTCGCGAGGAGTCGGAGACGGAGAACGCGACGACGTCGTCCGGGCGATAGAGGCGGAGGCTCTCCGGCTGCGTGCCGTCGGCCGCGCCGAGGAGCAGCGCGCGCGACACGGCCACGTCGTAGGCGGCCTCGCCCGGGAAGGCGCGGTCGTAGACGCGCATGCCGGGACGATACCCTGTCGCGCCATGGGCGAGGCCCGGCTCGCGCTGGTCGGCGGCTGCGGCAGCAGCGGCACCACGCTCCTGACCCACCTGCTCTCGCGACATCCGCTGGTGGCGACCGCGCCCGAGCTGAACTTCTTCAACCATCCCGAGTCGCTCGACCTCGCGCGCTTCGCCGACTCGCTCGACGCGCTGCTCGCGCGGCGCCGGCTCACGCCCGGCTACAAGCAGGTCGCGACCTTCCTCGGCCCGCGCCGCGAGCTCGACCTCTCGCGCGCGCGGCTCGCCGACTGGGCCGCGCGCGCGCGCGACGCCGCCGAGCTCCACCGCTGGCTCGCCGAGCACGTGTGCGCGCGGGTCGGCGCCACACACTTCGTCGAGAAGACACCGACCAACGTCTATGCCTTCGCGCGCCTCGCGCGGGAGAGCCCGGACGTGCGGCTCGTCCATCTGATCCGCGACGGCCGCGACGTCGCCGCGTCGCTCGCGCAGCGCGGCAGGAACCTGTTCGCCGCGGGCAGCCGCTGGCTCTACGACACGCTGGCGGGTCGGCGTGCCCGCGAGAGCCCCGCGTATCTCGAGCTGCGCTACGAGGACCTGGTGACGGACACGCAGGCGACGCTCGCGCGCGTCTTCGCGCACCTCGGCCTGCCGGATCCTGGACCCACGCAGGCGGAGCCGAGCGGCCAGGTCCCCGAGCCCTGGCGGCGCAAGCGAGCCGCGGCTCGCTGGAGCCGGACGCCCGACCAGCCAGTGTCGGCCGCGTCGGTCGGGCGCTTCCGCGACGACCTCGACGACCCGGCGCTCGCGCTGCTGCTGCGGATCCGGCTCACCGCGCGCGCCGCGCGCGCGCTCGACGCCCCGGTCGCGAGCTTCGCGGAGCTGCTGCTGCACCTCGGCTACGCACCGTGCGCCGTCCCTCGCGTCCGCGCGCGAGACGGCGCTGCGGCCTGGCTGACGCTGGCGAGCGACGCGGCCCGACGTTCGCTGCGCTCGCTTCGCTACACCGGTCGCCCTGTCCGTCCGCTCACGACCCTCGGACCCGTCGGGCCAGGCGTGAGATCTGGCGGAGCACGCGTTTCTTGAAGCCGCGTCGCAGGCGCTGGCTCTCGAGTCGGTAGTTCAAGGTCAGCGAGTGGCGCAGCGCGCCGATCGCCTCGACGCCATGCCAGGTCTTCTCGCTGCGCGCGAACGAATACCCCGTGTTCGGCCGAAACGGCAAGGTGTCGACCTTTGCGAAGCCGGCGCCGCTCCGCCGGTAGAGGGCCGTGCCCATCTCCGCGTGCGAGTCGTCCGGCGCGAGATAGAGCTGGAGCAGCACGACCTTGTCGCTCGTGTCGGGATGGACGCCGATCCGGTACCCCGGCTCGTCGCGCTGGAGCTTCACCGTGCCCGCGAAAGCCGACGCCGACCCCCCGAAGCGATCGCCGAGCACGTCGGCGTAGATCGCGAACAGCGCGTCGCGCAGCTCCGCCGAAGCGAACGCCTCGCGGCACGCGTCGAGACACGCGCGCGCGCGCGGTGGGAGCGGCGCGAGCGTCTCCCGCTCGAGCGTAAAGGTGCTGCGCGTGGTGCTCCCGTCCGGGCGCAGTGCGTCCTTGTGGTAGAGCGGCTCGAAATGCTTCGGATCCGGCAGCGACGCGAGCAGCTCCGCGTAGAAATCCGCCGGGAGCACGCCCTCGAGATATTGATGCGCGAAGGGCTGCTCGCGCCGCGGCGCCGCGCGCACGACCTCGAGCACGTGGCGGAGCAGCGCCGACGACATGGCCGCAATCTACGGCAGCGGCCATGCCGCCACGAGCCGCGCCTCGCCCGCTCGCGCGACGCGATGTGCTACACCGCTCGCGCGTGACGTCGTACCGCAAGCGGCGCCTCGAGCCCTGGTCCCAGCGCCTGCGCCGCATCGAGCGATCGCTGCTCGGAGGGTCCGGAAAGTCGCAGCGGGTGTACCGCGTCACCATCGCGGGTCGCGACGTCAAGCAGATCGTGTTCGCGGAGGCGGCCCGCGCCGAGCGCACCGCCGCGCTGCTCGATCTGCTCGCCGACACGGGGCTCGTGCCGCGCCGCATCGCGCGCCACGGGAGCGAGCTGTGGGTCGAGTTCCTCGACGGCAGAGCGCTCGAGCCCGGCGCACCCCCGCCGCTGGACGAGCTCGCCGCCCTCTTCGCGACCTTCTACACGCGCGGCTCGCGCGCGCCCGCCGACACCGCGGCGCTGCGCGCCGAGCTCACGGCGCAGCTCGCGTGGCTACGGGATTTCGGCGTGCTCGATGCCGCGCTCGCGCGCGCACTCGAGGCGCGCGCTCTCTCGGCGCCGGCGACGAAACTCTCGCGCGGTCTCGACTATCTCGACGCTCGCCCGGAAAACTTCCTGCGCGACCGGAGCGGGCGCCTTCGCATCGTCGATCTCGAGAGCCTCGGCGCGGACGAGGTCCAGGGCACGGGCGCTGCGCGCGCGTGGCTCCGCTGGCCGGGTGTCTCGCGCGAGGCGCTGCTGGCCGGCGTGGCGCGCTGCGGCGGTCCGGACCTCATGCCCGTCGCCGATTTCCTCGAGCTCCGCTTCGCCGCGAGCTGGACCTTGCGGTCGCTCCTGCTGCGCAAGCCGAAGCTGGTGGACCCGGCGCTGTTCCGGCGCCTCGCCGCGAGCTGAGCCGCGATGGGCGCGGCCCCGCGCGTCACGGTCCTCGTGCCCGTCTACAACCGCGCGCCGGTGCTGCGGCAGGCGCTCGAGTCGGTGCTGGCGCAGCGCTTCGCGGACTTCGAGCTGCTCGTGATCGACGACGGCTCGCGCGACGGGAGCCTCGAGATCGCGCGCTCGCTGCGCGACCCGCGCATCCGCATCGAAGTACAGGCGCAAAATCGGGGCATTCCCGCCACGCGCAACCACGGGCTCGCGCTCGCGCGCGGCGAGTACCTCGCGATGGCCGACAGCGACGACGTGTCGCACCCGCGGCGGCTCGCGCTGCAGGTCCCGTGGCTCGATGCGCATCCGGAGGTCGCGGCGCTCGGCTCCTTCGCGCTCCGCACCGACGCGTCGGGACGGCGCGTCGACGCGCCGCTCGTGCGGCCGACCGCGCCGCGCGAGCTGGCGGGCCGCATCCTCTTCGCGAGCGCGATGAAGAGCCCCACCGTCGTCGCGCGCACGGCCGTGCTCCGCGAGCACGGCTACCGCGAGGAGCTCGTGCTCGGCTCCGACATCGATCTCTGGGCGCGCGTGTCGGCGCGCCACGCGCTCGCCAACCTGCCGCGCTTCCTGGTTCGCTACCGCGCGGGCGGAGTCAGCCACGAAGACGGCGCGCTGCGCCTCGCGATGCGCCGCCTCGTCGCGAGCCCTCTGCTCGACGAGCTCGGCGTGCCCTTCGCGGACGCCGATCTCGATCGCCACGCGCAGCTCCGCAACCTGCGCGGCTTCCACCCCGACGCCGCCTACCTCGCGTGGTGCGAGGGCTGGCTCGAACGCCTCGTCGAGGCCAACGCGAGAGTGCGTCGCTACCCCGAGCCCGAGTTCCGGCGCGCCGCGGCCGAGCGCTCCCTGCTCGTCTCTCTCCGCGCGACCGCGGCGGGCGAAGCGCCGCGCGCACTCCTGCCACTCCTGCGCTCACTCGGGCGGGTCTTCGGTGGAGCGCCCGGCTACGCGCGCCTCGGGCTCGGCGCGCTTTGCGGCGCCGCGAGAGCTCTGGTCTAGGGACCTTTCTCCGCGCAGCGAGGCGGCCGCGTCCGGCGCGACGGAGCCCACGTGGAGCACGCGCTGCGGGAAGGGGATCTCGATCCCCGCATCGCGAAGCGCGTCGTGGATCGCCATCGCCACCTCGCTGCGCGTGGTCCCGAGCATCTCCGGGTTGTCCGTCCAGATACGCACCTCGAAGTCGAGCGAGCTCTCGCCGAAGCGCATGAAGAGGATGAGCGGCTTCGGGTACGCGCAGACGCCCGGGTGCTTCTCCGCGACCCCGCGCAGCACCGTCTCGACGCGGCGCGGGTCGCTCCCGTAGGCGACGCCCACCGCGAGGGTAATGCGACGGAGCCGATCGGAAAGTGTCCAGTTGACCACGCGATCGGTGATCAGCGCCGCGTTCGGAACGATCACGTCGGCGCCGTCCCAGGTGCGGAGCGCGCTCGCGCGGATCCCTATCCGCTGCACCGTGCCCTCGAGGCCCGCGAGCTCGACCATGTCGCCGACCTTGATCGGCCGCTCGAAGAGCAGGATCAGGCCCGACACGAAATTGTTGACCACCGTCTGGAGCCCGAAGCCGATGCCGACGCCGAAGGCGCCGAGCAGGATCGTGATGCGGTCGAGGTCGAAGCCGAGCGCGGAGAGAGCCATCAGGAAGCCGACCAGCAGCACCGCGTAGCGAAGCAAGGTGGACAGGGCAAACGGCACGCCACGGGCCAAGGTGACGCGCGGGAAGATCTCCTCGTCGAGCACGAAGCGGAGAGCGCGTGCGACGAACCATGCGCCGAAGAGTGTCGCGACGAAGGCGAGCACGCCGCCGAGCGTCACATCGAAGCCCGCGTAGCCGAGCGAGCTGCCGAGCATCGCCTGGAGCCCGCGGAAGAGCGGCGCGCGCATTGCGAAGAGACCGAGCACGAAGAGCACCCACGAGATCAGCGCCGCCGCGCGCAGCAGCTTGCGCGTCCGCCGCAGGAACATCGCGCGGTGGTGATCGACCATGCGGATCGCTGCCACCGCGTGCCCGCCGAAGAGCGCTGCCGCCAGGCCTTCCGCCACCCGCACCAGGGCGAAGAGGGCGAGCGCCACGTAGCCGCTGCCGAGCACGCCGCCGCCGACGAGCGAGGCGAAGCGCGTGTACCCGGCGACGCTGGCCAGCGCCGCGAGGGCGGCGCCGACCGCGCCGGCGCGGATCCAGAGACCGAGCGCCGAGAGCCAGCGATTCCCGCGCGCCGACGCCGGCAGATTGTGGAGGCGATCCGGCCGCAGCAGCAGCGCGAGCACGACGACGAGCGCGATCATCTCCGCCGTGAAGGCGACGCGATCCGGCGTCGTCGAGCCGGTCAGCATCGAGCGCAGCCGGTCGAACAAGGCGAAGCCGGTCAGCAGGTAGAGCGGCGGGCGGAAGGCCTTGCCCAGCATCGGCCGCAGCACCACCAGAGCGGCCGGCACGAACACGAGCCGCAGCGCCGCGACGACCGAGTGCGGCGCATCGCCGTAGAGGAAGCGGCTCAAAAAGAGTGTCAGCACGGTCGCCGCCGCGACCGGGTGTCGGGTCGCGAGCTGCGCGCCCTCGTCGGGCCCGATCGCCTCCGGGTCGGCATCCTTCGGCGGTGCGGTGCCCGCGAGCGCCGCGCGCGCGCGCCGCATCGCCCAGATGAGCAGGGCGAAGATCAACACCTGGAGCGTGACGACGTCCTGGTGCTGCGCCACGAAGCGCGGGAGCTCCTCGCGCAGCAGCTGCAGGTAGTCGCCGATGCGCCAGTGGGTCCACTCACCGAGGCCCGCTCCGCCGACGTCCCACAGCGGCGGGACGTCGCGCACCAGCAGGTTGTCGAGCACGCGCGTGCGGGTCGCGTCGATCGACGCGAGCACCTGCTGTACGCCCGCATGCAGATCCGCATACTGGCTCTGGAGCACGAGCGCGTCGTTCAGCGAGCCCTCGACCGCGGCCGACGCCTTCCGGATCTCCGCCAGGGTCGCGTCCACCGCGGCCAGGATCACGGGCGGGACATCGCGCTCCCGCGCCTGCGCGCGCGTCCGCCGCCACAGATCGCGAGAGCGCGACAGCTCCTCGTTCTGGCTCTCGAGCGACGCGATCAGCCGGCGCAGGTGGTCCTCGCGCGAGCCGAGCTGACGGTCGTAGCCCTGCCACTCGGCCGTCAGGTTCGAGAGCGTCGCGATCGACGGCGTCTGCTGGAGATCCACCGTGCGCGGCTTGAGCTGCGGCTCGATGCGCTGCGCGAGCCGCACGAGGTCCGCCTCGAGCTGCTTCGAATCGTCCTGCCCCGCGAGATCCGACTCGAGCGAGCGCGCGGCGTCGATCGCGACCTGCGAGCGAACGGTGATCTCGCCGACCGGCACCGGCTCCGACACCGCCGGCGCCGCGGCGCTCGCCCGCGGGCTCGCCGCCGACGCGCTCGCGGCCGACGGGCTCACGACCGGTGCGGTCTGCGCGCCGATCGGCGTCGCGCCGAGGGCCAGGACCGCGAGCGCGAAGCCGAGTCCGCGCAGCCGCGCCACGAGGCCCTCTAGCGGCCCGAGCCGCCGAGCGCGCCGGCCGCCCGCAGCTTCTGGATGCGCGCCGCGTCGTAGCCGAGCACGCGACGCAGCACGGCGTCGTTGTGCTCGCCGACCTGCGGCGCCCGCGTCGGCGCGGGCAAGGTCTCGCCGAGGAACTTCACCGGGAAGGGCAGCATGTCCGCGCCGTGCTCCTTCGCCGGATACCACGGCAAGCGGTCCTGGAACTGAGGGTCGTCGGCGATCGTCTTCGGCGTGTTGACCGGCGCGACCGGGAAGTTCTGCTCCTCGCCGAGCCGCAGCCACTCCGCTGAGCTCTTCTGCCGGAAGATCTGCTTCAGCTCGCGCTGGAGCTCGCGGTTGTTGCGGGCGTGGTCCGCGTACTTCGAGCCGGGCCAGCGCTCGAAGAGCTCGGTCCGCCCGACGCACACGCAGAAGTTCTTCCAGAACGCCTGCTCGGAGGCCATGAAGAGCACGTAGCCGTCGGCCGACTCGTAGATCTGGTAGCGGACGCCCTCGCGCATGCCGGCCGTGCCGACGGCGCGACGCACGTAGTTGTCGGCCTTGTTGCCCGTCACCTCGGACTCGGGCCGCTCGTACGCCTTCCACGACTCGCTGCGGTACCAGTCCATGTAGGCGGCGGCGTCGGACTGCGCGATCTCGAGCATGCAGCCCTGCCCCGTCTCGCGCGCGCGGATCACCGCCGCGAGGATGCCGAAGGCGCCGAACAGGGGACCCGCGTGGATCCCGATGCTCGCGTGCTCCGGGATGTACGTGAAGCCGTCTTCGTCGACGGCCGGCGTGATGATCCCCGCCCACGTGTCGAAGGCGATGCCGTGCGCCGGAAGATCGCGATACGGGCCGGTCATGCCGTAGCCCGAGATGTTGCAGAAGACGATCTTCGGGTTGATCGCGCGCAGCTGCTCGTAGCCGAGGCCGCGCCGCTCGAGCGAGCCCGGGCGCATCGCCTCCACCACCACGTCGGCGCCGCGCACGAGGTCGCGGTAGACCTCGACCGCCTCCGGCTTCGACAGGTCGAGCACGAGGCTCTGCTTGCCCCGGTGGACGTGCAGGTGCAGCAGCGAGACGCCCTCGACGATCGGCCAGGTCATCTCGCGGATGTAGTCGCCGGCCGGCGACTCGACCTTGATCACCTCGGCGCCGAGGTCGGCGAGATGCGTGGTGATGGCGCCGGGGCCGAGCAGCGCGCTCTCGATCACGCGCAGGCCGGCGAGGGGCGGACGGGGAACGGACATGAAGAGCTCCTGCGCCGGCGCGCGCGCCGCGCGGCGCGAAATCGGATGCTAGGCCGGGCGTGCGCCGCCCGGCGTGAAGGCGCACGGCATGTGCTTGATGCCGTGGATGAAGTTCGACGCCAGCATCTGCGGCGGACCTGTGATCTCGAGATCCGGCAGCCGCCGGAAGAGCTCGCGGAACATCACCGTGATCTCGCGCCGCGCGAGGTGTGCGCCGAGGCAGTGGTGGGGACCGGGGCCGCCGAAGCCGACGTGCTCGTTGGGGCTGCGCCGGATGTCGAAGCGATGGGGGTCGGTGAAGACCGACTCGTCGCGGTTGGCCGACACGTACCAGAGCACGAGCTTGTCGCCGGCGCGGATCGGCTGCCCGGCGAGCTCGGTGTCGCGCGTGGCCGTGCGGCGGAAATGGAGCACCGGCGTGGCGAAGCGCACGATCTCCTCGACCGCCGTCGGCGCGAGCGCATCGAAGTCCTTCTGCCAGAGCGCGCGCTGCGCCGGGTGCTCGCAGAGCGCGCGCATGCCGTGGCTGATCGCATTGCGCGTCGTCTCGTTGCCGGCGACGACGAGCAGCACGAAGAACGATCCGAGCTCGGCATCGCTGAGGCGCTCGCCGTCGAGCTCGGCGTGGACGAGCGCGGAGGTGAGGTCCTCTGTCGGCTGGCGCATCCGCTGGCGGCCGAGGTCCTGCACTAGCGCGGCGAGCTCCGCGCCGGCGCCGAGGAGCGCCGCCGGCACGTTCTCGATCTGCGCGACGTACTCGGGGTCGCCCGCGCCGAGGATCACGTTGGTGCGGTCGAAGACGAAGCGCGTCTGACTCTCGGGGATCCCCATCAGATTGCAGATGATGCGGAGCGGCAGCTCGGCCGCGAGGTCGGTCACGAAGTCGCACTCGCCGCGCGGGGCGACCGCGCCGATCACCTGCGCGGCGACGCGCTCCACGTCGGCCTCCACCCGTTTCAGCATGCGCGGCGTGAAGCCGGACGACACGATGCGGCGGAGCCGCGCGTGGCGCGGGTCGTCCTGGTTGATCATCGAGCCGAAGAACTCGTTGAAGGCCTCGGGCATGTCGGAGATCTGCGTGCCGCGCCCCGAGCAGAAGCGCTCCGCGTCGCGAGAGACCTCCAGCACGTCGGCGTGTCGCACGACGGCCCAGTAGCCGGGACCGGGCGGCAGGAACGGCACCTCGAACTCGCGGTGGAAGGTCAGCCCCTGCGTGCGCCGCAGCGCCGCGAAGCCGGCCTCGATCGACTCGAAGGGCTGCATCCAGAAGGCGGGCTCGCCGAGCGCGATCTCGGGAGCGGACGATGCGGCGGTCTGTGACACGGGGATCTCCGTCGAGTGCGGGTGCCAGTCTACTGATTCGAGCCGCGCAGCTCGATCGCGACGCCGGGCGCGCCCGCGCCGCTCTCGATCGTCACCGAGTCGGCCGGGATGTCGTGATCCTGCTGGAGCGACTGCGCAACGGACTTCGCGCGGGCCTGCGCCAGCGCCTGGCGCGCCGAGTCGCCGACCTGCACGTGGCCGGCCAGCCGATCGAGCGCGGACCGCGTCTCGGCGTCGAGCGAGTCCGGTTGCTCGGGGTCGGCCTCGGCGAGCGCGCTCTTCACACGCCTGCGCTCGAAGAACCCGAGCTCGTCCGCGCCGGGCAGCTCCTGCCCCGCCTTCGCGCGCGCGATCAGATCGCGGCGAGCGAGCGCCGGGTCGTCGCTCGCGTCGGCGCGCCCGACGAGCGCGACGTGGAGCCCGGGCCGAGAGCGGAGCAGGTCGGCCAGCGCGCCGATCCGATCGTCGCCTTCCGCTCCGGGTTCGTCCTCGCCCGGGTCCATCGGGATCGCGTCGACCCCGGTCGAGAAGGCGGAGCCGGCCGAGCTCGCGACGGTGCCGAGGAGCTTCAGCGGCGCGGCGAGCGCGCCCATCAATGCCTGGCGTAGCGCCGCGGTGACCGCTGCCGCGATGCCGACCTGCGTGCCGTCGGCCCCCTGCTCCACGTCGACCGGCAAGGTGATGTCGCCGTGCAGGTCCTGGAGCAGCGCGATCGCGACGTCGAGCGGCACGCCGAAGGACTGCTGGAACCAGCCGCTCTCGCGCTCGCTCACGCGCAGCTCGTGCAGCGAGACGGTGCTCTTCGCCCCCATGCGGTCCGCGCCGAGCGCGACCTGCGAGCGCAAGGTGAGACGTCCCTGCTCGATCGCGAGCCCGCTCGCCTTCGCCGCGTAGGGGTCGAAGGTCGCGAGCGGGAGCTCGCGCAGCTCGAGGCCGAGATTGCCGGCGCCGCCCTTCAGGCTGCCCTTCAGCTCGAGCGACGCCGCGTGCTGTCCCTTCGCGGTCAGCACGAGGTTCGACACGTCGCGCTCCGGCCAGCGGACGTTCTGCGCGCGGATGCGGAGATCGCGCAGCGAGGTGTCGACCGGCGGACGCACCGTGGTGTCGCGGAAGCGGATCGCGCCGTCCGTCAGCTCGAGCGCGTCGACCTGCACGTGGGGCGGCGGCGTGGCCTTCTCTTCAGGGGCGGCGGGCGCCGGAGTCTCCGCGGCGGGCGCCGGCGCGGTCGTCTTCGCCGCAGGCGCCGGCTGGAGCGTGAACTCGAGCTGCGGCGCCTCGAGCGCCACCTTCGTCAGGTGGACCTCGGGCGCGGCGCCCGCGCCGTCGAGCGGGAGCTCCAGCTCGCCGAGCGCGAGCGCGAGATCCTTCCAGCGCAGCGAGAGCGCGCCGTCTGGTGTCGCGAGGTCGAGCTCTCGCACGCGCAGGTCGCCCTGGAGGTGGACACCCGCGGGCTCGTCCGGCGACTTCGACCCGAGGCGCAGCGCGATCTCGAGGGAGCCGTCGCTCCGCCCCGACGCGATCTTCACCGGCGGCTCGGGCGCGAGCTTCACGATGCGGTCGAGCCGCACGCCTTCCCACTTGAAGCTCCCGTCGAAACGCAACGGCTGGGGCGCGAGCTTTCCCTCGAGCGCGAGCTTCGCGTCGTCGGTCGTGAGGCGAACCTCCAGCGGGAACTGCGCGGCGCCGAGCCCGAGATCTTGCGCATGGACGTCGAGCTCCGCGTTCACCGCTTCCCCGTCCGGCAGTCGCCACACGAAGCGGGCGCCCTGGATGTGAAGATCCTTGACGCGATCCTTCGGAGGTTCGGTCGCAACTTCCGGAGGCGCCGGAGCTTGTGAGGGCGCAGCGCTCGCGACCGCCTGCTGCTCGGGCTTCTGCGCCGCGAGGCGGTCCGACTGCACCTGCAGCTCCGGTCCGCGTAGCGCCACGTCGCCGACCCCGAACACGCCCTGGTGCATCGAGAGGTCGCCGACCACGAGCTGCTCGAAGCGGAGCTCGGCGATCGGCGCGCCATCCGGCACGCTGACGAGCCGGAGCTGCGCCGCGTCGAGCGCGAGGCGATCGATCGCGAGGTCGACGCCACCGCCGGACTCCTTCTCCGGCGCGGTCTCGGGCGTGGAGGGCGCGAGCACGAGCGGCGCGAGACCTCCGTCCGGATTCCGGTCGAGCCGCAGCATCGGCGACACGAGCGCGATCTCGCGCAGATGGATGCGACCGTGGAGGAGAGGCAGCCATGCGATCTGCGCGCCGGCGCTCTGGCAGCGCACGACCTCGCTCGCGGGACCCTGTGCAGCGCGCGAATCCGCTCCGGGACCGCCCACCGCGAGGCCTTTCAGGAGTACGCGCCCCGCGACGAGTCCGAGATCGACGTCGTCGAGACGGACCTGGCGTCCGAGCGCCGTGGACGCCTTCGACTCGATCACGCGTCGCAGCACCTCCGGCAGCGAGACGCGCACGGCGACGAGCACCCCGAGCACGACGAGCGCAATCGCCAGACGACGCCGCGACCTCGGCGCGGCGGGCCGGGGGAAATCGGGAGCAGCCATCCACGCGCAGCATAGTCGTGCGGAGGCGCTTCGCGCGCGGGCTATCGAGGAGGTCCCTGCCCCACTCCCGAGTCGACCGGCACGACCGGCACCTCGAGCGCGAGGCGCCCCGCGTGCTCGAACTCGAGCGTGACGTGGACGCGGCTTCCCACCGCGAGCGGCTGCGTCAGGCGGGTCAGCATCCCGTGCGCGCCGCCCGGCTCGAGCCGAAGCTCCCCGCCCGCCGGCACCGGAAGCCCATCGCGCGCGGGCTGCATGCGCACGAGCCCGGACTCCTCGCGCGTCTCGTGGAGCTCCGCGTCGCCCGCGTCGCTGCGCACCGAGAGCAGTCGATCGCCGTCTCCGTCTTCGTCGCGCACGACGAGGTAGAGCGCCGCCACGTCCGGAGCGGCCGGCGCCGGGATGTAGGCCCCGTAGATCGCGACGCCCCCGCCCGCCGCGTCCGCGGCCCCGCGCGGCGGGGGTCCGGGCTGGCGGCCACAGGCGAACACGGCCAGCACGGTCGCGAGAGCCGCTCGACGCCCGCGCGTGTCGCTCACGACGCGGGCCAGCCCCGCGCGGCCAGCACGCCGAGATCGTGCGCCCACTGCGCCGGCGTGGTGCCGGTGCCGTAGCGCAGGTGCGCCTGGTCGTCCGGCGTGTAGACGAGCGCCCACGACGCGTGCGCGACCGTGTAGCTCCCGTCGGGCCGGCGCTGGTCGACGAAGGAGGTCGGCACGAGCGCCGCCCGCTCCGCCGTCGCGAGCTGCTCCTCGCTGCCGGTCAGCCCGACGAATCGCGAATCGAAGTGGTCGAGCCACTCGCGCACGCGTTCGGGCTCGTCGCGCTCGGCGTCCACGCCGACGAAGACGACGACGATCTCGTCGCGCACCGACTCGGGGAGCTGTCGCAGGCCCGCCGCCAGGCTGCCGAGCTGCGCGGGGCAGATGTCGGGACAGCTCGTGTAGCCGAAGAAGAGCAAAGTGAGGCGGCCCGCCGTGGCAGTGCGGAAGTCGTAGCGTCGCCCCTCGGTGTCGGTCAGCGAGAACTCTGGGCGCGGCAGCGGCGCGGGGAGCGCCGTGGCGACGAGGCCGAGTCGCGCGGCGGCGGCCTCGGGATCGCCCGCGGTCGCGCCGCCGTCGCGCGCATCGCAGGCCGCGAGCGACGACGCGCAGAGCAGCGCCGCGAGCCAGCCGGCGCGCCGACTCGGCCGGCCGGAGCGGAAACGGAGCATCGCGTGCCTCGCCAGAGCGCGACGGTATCCGAGCGCTGCGCGCGCCGCGACGCCCGCTGACGCCGCCTCGCGCGACCCGTACCATCCGCCGCCTGCGCGATCCGGAGACGCGAACGATGTCCGTACCCGCCCCTGCCCGCTTCGAGAACGCCGAAGAGCTGCTCGCTGCGGTCGGCCGCAAGCTCGGGCCCTCGGAGTGGCTCGAGGTCGACCAGAAGCGCATCGACCTCTTCGCCGACGCGACCGATGACCACCAGTGGATCCACGTCGACGTCGAGCGCGCGAAGCAAGGCCCGTTCGGCGCGCCGATCGCGCACGGCTACCTCACGCTCTCGCTCGTGAACCACTTCCTGCCGCAGCTCCTCAGCGTCCCGACCGCGCGCATGGGCGTGAACTACGGCTGCAACAAGGTGCGCTTCCCGGCGCCCGTGAGAGCGGGCTCGCGCATCCGCGCGCAGGGCGAGATCCAGGAGGTCGAGGCGATCGCGGACGGCGTGCAGGTGGTGGTGCGCGTCACGCTCGAGATCGAGCGCGGCGGCAAGCCGGCGTGCGTCGCGGATACCGTCAGCCGCTTCGTTTTCTGAAGCTGCGCCCCGGGCGCTACGCGCCGGGCTTGCGACCCCAACATGCCACGGCGAGCGGCGACTGGATCGCGAAGTCGGGGCGGCGCGCCTGCGCGAGCGCAGCGTCGAGCTCGGCCTGGCTCACCTTGCCGGCCGTCACCAGGATCGGGCCCGCATACTCGACCGCGAGCACGTACCACTCGGCGCTGTCGGTACCGCCGCGCATCGTCCACATCGCGCCTTCGCACGCCACGGCCTCGAGGCCGCGCGACTCGAAGAGCGGGAGGAGCCGTCGGCCGAAGCGTGGGTCCCAGCCGCGCGCGGCCGCGTGGAGCGCCATCATCTCGCTCGTCACCCGCCGGAAGGGCTCGGGCACCGACTGCTCCTCGAAGGTGATCCAGTCGGCGTCCTCCACGACGACCCAGCCGCCCGGGCGCGTGGCCGCGATCATCCGATCGAGCGCCGTCTCGCGCGCGGGGATGTGCTGGAGCACGCCGCGCGCGTGCGCGAGATCGAAGTGATCCGCCGGAAGGTCGTCCTTCGTGATGTCGTGCTGGCGCACCGTCAGCGACCCTTCACCTCGCGCGTGGAAGCGCAGGTCCACGTCGGTCGAGAGCACCGACCCGCCCGGGACGACGCGTTCGGCGAGCCAACGCGCGACCGAGCCGCTGCCGCCGCCGACCTCGAGGCAGCGCCAGCCCGGCGCGACGCCGCGCCCCTGGAGGGCGCGCTGCGTGCCGGGATCGAGCTGACGCGCAAGTGCGTCGAGCCGGCGCTGCTCGCGCTCGGCCGCCGCGCGATCGGCCGCGATCTTGTACGAGCCGGATTCGTGCTGCTCCGCCTGCATGCGCTCTCCTGTTTACTTGCCACGCTCGTCGCGGGCTTCATCGAACCGGGTCGCTCTTCCGACCTTCGCTCGGCTTCGCCTCGCTGCGCGCGCCTTCGGCGCTTGCCTCCGTGCGGGGCTCTCGCGGGAGTCCCAGCACGCGCTCGCCGATGCCGTTGCGGTGCACCTCGAGCGTGCCCCCGCCGATCGTGCCGGTGTAGCGGTCGAGCACCTGCTCCGGCCAGCGGCCGGCTTCCGGGGCGTCGGCGCCGGCCAGCAGTCCGTCGGCGCCGAGGAGGCGCAGGCCGACCTCGTCCTTTCGCACCCGGCTCTCGGCCCAGAAGATCTTCAGCACCGAGCCGTCGAGGTCGGGTGCGCGCCCCGCGCGGATCGCGCGCTGGAGCCGCTCGCGCATCAGCGCGAGCAGCCGCTCCCGCACGAACACGTCCGCGACCGCCTGACGCACCGACGCGTCGCCTCCGAGCCCGCGCTCGTTCGCAAGCCGGACGAGCGCCTGCGCGTCGCCCGTCCCGTGCGCGCTCGACCCGATCGAGACCGACTCGTGCGTCAAGGTCTCGCGCGCGACGCGCCAGCCCGCGTCGATCCCGCCGACCACCGCATCGACCGGCACGCGCACCGCATCGAGGAAAACCTCGTTGAAGTGGCGGCTCCCGGTCGAGGTCGGGAGCGGCCGCACGCTGACGCCGGGGCTCCGCATGTCGAGCAGGAAGAACGTGATCCCGCGGTGCTTCGGCGCGTCGGGATCCGTGCGCGCGAGCAGGATGCCGAAGTCGCAGAACTGCGCCGACGAGGTCCAGAGCTTCTGACCGGTCACGACGAAGGAATCGCCGTCTCGGACCGCGCGCGTGCGCAGCGCGGCGAGATCCGAGCCCGCCTCGGGCTCGCTGAAGAGCTGACACCAGGCCTCGTCGCCCCGCAGCAGCGGGCGCAGGTAGCGTTCCCGCTGCGCGTCGCTGCCGTGATGCAGCAGCGCCGGCGCGACCAGGTCGATCGCCGCGGCGAGAAAGCCCGAGGTCGCATCGAAGGCCTCCTGCTCCTCCGCGAAGATCAGCGCCTGCGCGGCGGTGCCGCCGCGTCCGCCGAGCTCGCGCGGGACCGCGATGCCCGCGAAGCCGCCGTCGTAGAGCGTCCGCTGCCAGGCGCGGCAGCGCTCGAAGTGCTCCCGCTCGGCCTCCGGAGTGTGCTCCCGCGGTCCACGCGACCAGTCGTCCGCACCGCCGCGCCGGCGCGCGTGCTTCTCGAGGAAAGCGCGGCACTCCGCGCGGAAGCGCGCGTCGACCTCGCTCTCGCGCGGCGCGCTCACACGCGACCCCGCGCGAGCAGCAGGCGCGTGCAGCGCGCCAGCTCCTCGCCGACCTCGTGCGGCGATCGCTGTCCGTTCACGAGCATGATCATGCACGAGAAGCAGACATGGCGGAGCACGGCGACGACGCCCTCGCGATCCGCGACTTTCGCGTCGCCGAGCGCCTGCACGATCCAGTCGCGCATCATCGCCTCGAGCCCTTCGCGGTTCGCGAAGGCGGAGGGATCGCTCGAGAGCAGCGCACGCGTCAGCGCGATGCCGAGCTGCGGCTCCTGCTCGACGCCGCGGGCCATACGCCGAAAGACGCTCGCCACGCGCTCGCTCGCCTCGGCCGCGCGCGGCGGCGACTCGCGCAGCCGCCGGCCGAGCTCACCGCCCCACGAGAGGAGCGTCTCCGCGAGCAGGTGGTCCTTCGACGCGAAGTAGCGGTAGAGCGTGCCGAGCGCGACGCGCGCCCGCGTCGCCACGTCCTTCATCACCACCGCCTCGTAGCCGCCCGACCTCGCGAGCGCCGACGCTGCGCCGAGGATCCGCTCTCGACGCGCCTGCTGCCGCGGCGTCAGCCGTCGCCGCACGGTGTGGATCGCCGTCCCGCGCGCGGCGCTCATGCGCGCGCCCCCACGCTGCGAAGGCCGAGGCTCCGGGCGAGGCGTTCGCGGTGCCAGGCGGGATCGCCGAGGAAGATCTCGGACGACTTCGCGCGCCGGAAGAAGAGATGGGCATCGTGCTCGTAGGTGAAGCCGATGCCCCCGTGGATCTGGATGTTCTCGACCGCCGCCTGGAAGGACGCCTCCGAGCACCAGCACTTCGCGAGGCTCGCGGCCTCGGCGAGACCCGGCTCGCCCCCGGCGGCGACCTCGGTGGCGGCGTCGGCGGCGACGCGCGCCCCCTCGAGCGCGATCCAGAGGTCCGCGCACTTGTGCTTCACCGCCTGGAACGATCCGATCGCGCGACCGAACTGCGTGCGCTGCTTCGCGTAGTCGACCGCCATCGCGATCACGCGCTCCATTGCGCCGACCTGCTCCTGCGCCAGCGCGACGGTCGCGAGGTCGAGGGCACGCGCGAGCGCGGGCCCATCCTCGCCCGCGACGCCGATCGGCGTCGCGAGCGCACCGTCGAAATCGAGCTGCGCCAGCGCGCGCGTCGGGTCGAAGCTCTCGAGGCGCCGGCGCGAGAGCCCCTTCGCGTCGCCCCGCAGCGCCAGCAGCGCGAGGCCGTCCCCGCCGCGCGTGCCAGCCATCCGCGCGGCCACCAGCACGTGCGCCGCGCTGTGGCCATCGACCACGCAGGTCTTCGCGCCGCGAAGGCGGAGCCCACCCTCCGACGGCCCGGCGACGAGCGCGACCTCGGAGAGGTCGAATTCCCTCCCTGGCTCGACCCAGGCGAGCGCGGCCGTCTCGCCGGCGGCGATCGCGGAGAGGAGCGCGTCGCGCGCGGGTGAAGCCGCGAGCGCCATCAGCGCCCCGCCCGCCAGCAC